>JACCDM010924417.1_pt1 | contig 17420 bp, 18 predicted proteins | sample 7445851 | NCBI WGS metagenome assembly JACCDM01 (sample SAMN15323438, study PRJNA562643) | freshwater metagenome | isolation source: river surface water | place: USA:Blue River Watershed | collected 2017-08-16
CGGTGATCATGCGGGGCTCCTCTCGCCCATACTCCATGTTATTCCGCTTCAATTATTAGCCTATCATGTAGCACTTGCGCGCAACAATGACGTGGATAAGCCCCGAAATCTCGCTAAAAGCGTTACCGTGGAGTAGTTTCGTACGGGGGTAGAGAGTCAGACGACTTTGTCGTTTGTTTCACGGTTACCGTCAGAACCAAGAGGCTCATGGTTGGCTCGTACAACGCTTATCAGACAGAACTTTCCGACAAAGTTATAGCGCTGAGAGCCCACTCTGGGCTGACCTACAAAGCAATCGCTAAAAAACTGGCTGGAGCAGGCTACCTCACCCCTAGAGGATGCGAATTAACCGCTGAGGGCGTATTTTCTATTCACAAAAAGCGACTAGCACGAGACGTACGGTTGACGATGCGCTCTGAGTTTTTCATTTCGGAAATCTCTATTGATATAAGCGGAATTGTTCCCACTCAACCATCACTTAATTTTTTAAAACTTATATGATCTTGGGCGTGACAGGCAGCCACCCTTAATTCAACATATTGGTTTATGTGGTGTTAAAGGGGGATAACCGATGGGTAAGTGTCGTTACTGTAATTCTGGCTCCTATGGGCATTGCGCGATCAGCCCATCCAAAAAGCATGAACACATCAGCGATGATAAGCATTGTGAGTTTTGTGGTTCGCGCTCATACGGGCACTGCCCACAGAGCCCTTTCGCGAAACATCGGCACGGACACGGCAGCAATAAGTGTATTTGGTGCGGTTCAGGATCAGTCGGGCACTGCCCAATCAGTCCAAATAAGACTCACGAGAGATGAGCAAGGGGGCTGTAAGTAAAGGATTCGGTTTGACAGCTGATGGCTGAGAATATTTACTACCTGCCTGGGTGGGGAGGACAGCTGAGCACGGGGCTTGGACAAGGCTTGAGGGACAGAGGCTTTTCCGTCATGGGACGCGAATCACGCGGGCAGTTCAATGAGTTGCCGTTCCTTGAGCGGGTGAACCTCATTGCCAGTGATTTGGAGGAGCATTTTTGGACCGCGCAGTCAAAGGTCATTGCAAACTCGTTTGGCGGATACCTGCTCCTGAACGCGCTACCTCAGCTTTCCCCTTATGTTGGTCGGATATTGCTGCTTTCTCCCATCATTGGAGCGTTTGAGAACGAGGTACATGGCAGGGCTTTCGAGCCGCCATACTCGAGGCGTCTTGGCGAGATACTTTCTGCTGGACGAATGCCAAGACCTTCACATATCGAAATCCACACGGGCTCTGAGGATTGGCAGAGCCCCCCAACGGAGGTCACTGACTTCTTTGCCAAGCTAGGTGTGACCGTGACTATCGTGGAGGGTCGCGGTCATATGCTCGGTGCAGACTATGTTGGGGGACTACTCGATGGTTGGCTGAGATAGCCGCCAGCGCAGATATCGAGCCCTCCAACCTAGATAAGCACAACGTCCGAGCTGCCCTAGATTGCTACAACCACCACGACAGTTGTTGAATTAAGGCTCCCTGAAAACGAATACTCTCTCTGGGGCGACCGTTTGATAGCCTCTATCAGCTTCTCCTTGCTTATTTTCGTTCCTGCCTTCTCGGTGGCTTTGACTAACTGCTGGCTCATCTGCTGACTCCTTATTCTTTTTATTGCGATTGAATTTAATCCACTCCCTAAAGTTAAGCATATTGGCTCCTTAGAAAAGCTCTGATCGAACCCGTCGAAAGCCCTCTGGGTTATTGAAGTGCTCATTGAAGAAGCGTTTCAGCGCATACCTTGCAACCTGCGAGCGGTTGTACCCTAGCCGCTCACATAAGCTATCAAACTTTGCTACAAACTCTTCAGTCGTTCTAAGTGCCAAGATTCGGTCTCGATTGATGTTCATTCAGTCTCCTGTTTTCTGTCTAGACTGTTTTATTTAGGTTTTTTTACTCTCGTAAAATTACACGCTCACGAATAATCAGTCGCTCAAGTAGGTCTCTAGCGTTCAGTTGTCTTTGGACTAGTACCTTCATTGGTTTTAGGTGGTTCTAGTTCTATTTCTTTATTCAGATAATAGGTAGCCGACAACGATCAATGGTTGGTCTCTGTTCGAGCTTATTAACCGTCTGTTAAATCCGATCGTTACTACTAGTAATCCGAATTTACAATCTAAGTAATTTTTATGCGGTAGTCTTTTTCGGATACAACTTACCTTAAGCAGGTAAGTTTTTCCGGGCATGCGTACAGCCTTCTCCCTCAACACCTCGCTGTGAATCACCAGTAAATGGTAGGGGCGGTTAGCCGGTCTCCCTTTATGTTCAGTCTTACGTACCAACGGCAGCTACCCATAGCCCAGCGAGGCGACACAGCGTAGCGTGAGGGTTGTCGTCGTACAGCGCCCTCATCGTAGAGCTTTCAAGCTCTTTTCGATCCAGGGTGCTAGTCCTACGTCATCGCCACACCTGCTTTTGCCAGTGGTTAACGAGCGAGATCTTTCGCTCTCTAGGCAGCTACTCTGGTTCTAGATCTATTTAGCGTTTGTAAAATCTCAGAAAAAAAGCCCACCCTTCACAGGTGGGCTTGGGCTATAAGATGAGTGTTTATTGTAATGTCATAAGTTGCAGCTTCTTCAACATCCGACGAATGTCTGGGAATTGTTGTTTGACGATCACGTTCAGTTGAAGCGCTGTTACGCAGGCTACACCCTCATGTTCCATGATTCCTCTGAGGTGGTTTGTTAGCTGCTCCCTTATTTCATTCGTCAGCAGTATTTCGAACTTTATGGGTAAGAATCGACTCTTGATTGCTGCGCTTAGTCTTTCAGGCTCATTTGCTGTCATGACAAACATATTTGTAGTTGAGAGTTTCTCAACCACGCCCCTGAGGGCTGCCTGAGCGTTTGCGGATAGGTAATCCGCCTCGTCAAGAATGACTATTCTTCGGTCACCCCAAAGCGTATAGCTTGAACAGGTTCTCTCAAGCTCTCTCACCATATCCACACCACTATCGACCGTACAGTTCACGAGTAGTGTTGAGTCGGGGTTGATGAGAGTTGCAGCGGTGGTTTTGCCCATGCCGGGAGAGCCGAAAAATAGCATCGACGGTCCTCCCTTGCCTTGCGCTAGCTTTATCAGTGGTCCCGCCAGGTCCGGGGGGAGTATGAGCTCCTCCATCGTCGTTGGGCGGTATTTTTGACTCCAGTCAGCTTCATTGGGTCGGTTCAAGGTAGCCCCCTTAAGCCGCAAGGAATGTCTCAAGGCTCGCACCAACCTCGACTTGCGCTTCCTTGAGAGCTTTGATTTCCGAGAGGAGACTTTTCAGCTTTCGGGCGGTTGTGTCGTCAAGGTTCGGAACTAACCGCACGCGGAAGCCCATTTCTGGTGTTGCATCGGTTCCATTTGGAACTTCCCTCGCCTTTTTAGCGCTTTCGCCTTTGATTTTTGACGGCTTGTCAGAGGGGAGGTCCCGAGCCAACATTTGGGCGTGAATTACACCCTTGTCGATTAAGCGTTCAATTTCGTCGTTGGCTAGCTTTGCGATCTGGTACACCGTTGTCCAGCTACCAGGAAGCTTTTCCGCTTTGGCGAGCAAAAACTCGTATTTTTCTCCTATCAGCTTCAGCTTTTTCATAGTTGGACTCTGGTAGCGCTGCCCCACTAGCTCGCAGAACCGATGAAACTGTGCATCTGAGCCCAGTTTGCTAGCCCTGAGAACGGTCGCCGCCATATCCAAGACCCCTTCAGCGGTTTTCTTGGCAAACCGCCGGAAGTCAGCCGCAAGGGTCAGCAGTCTTTCTGAATCTACATTAAGATTTAAAGTGTTAACAGTTTGAGTGGCAATAATTTCCGTATTCATATATAATATCCTTATTAGTTAGATTTTGTGGGGAATCCACATCTTCTATTATCGTATTTCTGGCATTATTCGTAGACAGTCTGTTTATAAACAATCTTTTAAACTGTTAACATAGTTCAAATTGGAACAGATATGCGTCAGCGTCACTTCCCTTACCGGCACCCAACTTTCGGCTCGCGCCAAACTCCCAAACCCCAGTCAGCCTGGAAGGGCTCGGTTTACTACTGGTGGTGGGCATTTCTGCGTTTGAACCCCGACTACATAGCGTGTTGTGAGGCTGGGGGTAGGGGTGCCCTAGAGAAGGTTTATCGAGACTTTGGTGACGTACGCCCCGACAACTTCAAGGAATGGTGGTCTGAGAAGATCGACGGGGTAGAGAGAGGTGTCGTTCTCTTTGCGGAGCCAGACGTCGAGGAGACGGTTCGAATACTTCAAGGCGGGGACCTCGTCCCCAATGATGCCGACGTAGTTACGGTTTGCTTGCCCATGTACTTGCCCAAGCGCTTTATCGAAACGCGGCTCAAGCAGATCGTTGGAAAGCTGCACAAGGGCAAGCGTGGGCGACAAAACGCTAAACAGAGCAAAGCTCGGTACACCTTTCGAGGGCAGCCGAACGTGCCCGCGCTAGCGATGGCGTTTACGGTTTATGCGTACTGGCTAGAGAACCCAAAGAAAAAGCTTTGGGAGATTGGGAATGATGTACCCCGATTACTCGTTACTCAGAAAGTGACGAATGCCCCAGCCATTGAGCACGCGCTGAACAAACGTGCGCTTGCTGCTACGGTGAGCCGTTACCTGAAACGTGCAAAAGCGATGATCGAGAATACCGCCAGGGGAACCTTCCCTTAGAGCTTGGGTGCGACCTGCTCAATGAGCCACTCAAACCGCTCCGCAGCGTCACGGTAGTTGGTGAATTCCTCGCCTCCAGGAGAGACCCCAATAGACTCTCCCTCTAACAAATAAGGTCGAATATCCTTGAGCGGAATATAGTTGGTAAGGAGCCGCTCGGGTCCCAGGACTTGATATCGAACGCCAGCTTCCCCCTCCAATAAAATCGCCAGAAGGGCGTAAACCTCATCCCGAAGCCGATACGAGATATAGCGGTCAAAATAGACTCGACCTTGCTTCTGTGCTCCGCCGGTCTTTGGGTTGCCCTTTCGATCCAAGAGCGAATGCGGCATAAACCGAGTAGACCCCTCTGAAAGCGCCCGGGCTTTTTCTCTGTCGAAGTTGTACTTCAAAAGTAACTTTTGAGCGGTTTGTCTCAGCAGCTCGATAACTTCCCGCTCGAGCTTTCTAGTAACTGCGTTACGAGCGACAGGTACAAAGTCCGACGGCAAACCCACAGGGATAACTCTCTTGGGCTTGCGCGCCTCGATCATTCTCCGGCAAGCCTCACTGGTCTCCGTTAGCCCCTTAGCTTCAGCATTGACGGCTAGTTGCTCCAGCTCGCTCATGGTGAGAGCTGCAAGTTTCTCATCGGTCCATTCGATAGCCATCACACCTCCATAAGATTACGATCAAAATTTCTGCTGCTGCAATATGCACAACGTTGACTGCGAAACACTCCGAAAACATAACGTTTTCTATTGAACGAAAACAGTCTCCACAAAGTCACACTCGAATGTTGTTTGAAATATTTGTGATAGCCGATCCGCAAGTACCTTGTCTATCTCCAAAAACTTTTCTGGACCGTCGGTCATTACATTACGCATTTGAAAACATATCATTGGGTGCTGCCGAGTAACTCCATCGGTCTGTATGTCATAGGTAATCAAATATAACTTTGGAGCAATGACAGGTCTTTCCATTAGCAGAGTCAATATAGAACTGAGCGACGCCTCTGAATCCTCATCCTGTAACTCCTGCACGATACTGTAAACCAGACCGACCCATGCGTTATCAGGAGTGATGTTCTTTTCCCTCGCGATCTTCTCAATCTTGAGTTTCATCTCATCTTGGGTAGGAAAACCAAGAATGTAGGACAACCCGTGCATGTGAGGTCTAAGGGTAGTCATATTTGTTCATTCCAACCCTTTAAATATCTGCGACGGCAAATATGTAATCGTGCGGGCATCATCAGTCTAGGCATTGACTACCTGGTACACTTGCAGTAAGAACATTTTTACAAAAGCTCATTCCACGTTCAAGCAAGTCTCCCCTTTTTATACCGGGTGTTTTGACAAGTTCACATGCGAAAAATTTAAACTGATTGAGATTTACATTCAAAAATAAACGCAATAACTTTTCTTCGTCAACGTTGAATTCACCACTTAGCTTCTGTTTCGAAAAATAAGTTTCAAGTGCTTGTTGCTCCATCAGTGCATAGGAAGTGAACTTCTTCCTTGCCTCTACTATTCGACTATTCGTAGTTCCTTTTGTCATGAGTGACTTATGCAAGTCATCAAGATAACTAACGTGAGCAGCCTTTGTCGCCTCAAGACAAACCATTTCAGGCTGAGAGAATACTGCCTGCGAAAACAATAAGGAAAAAAAGATGAAAAAAACTTTCATTTATTACCTGATCATCGCTAAACACAGATTCTTCATATCGGACGACTGTATGCTGTAACAGTTGCTTCGCTGCTCACCGACTTGCGCCAAGCACATATTCTTCAAGTCAGATGAACCGATTGAATAACACTTTGACTTCTCTTTCTTCACTAAAGCAAGACAGAGATTTTTTGAGTCCTGATTCTGTATAGAGTAGCAGTGGGATGGATTAGCAACTACTGCGTTACTCAATAGCACTAAAAATACGGCAGAAGTGTTGCGACAAACGATTCTCACCCACTCTGTCCCATTTTTGTTAAGCATTGTTTTCTCTTGTCTTGCGCCTTAATCTCGTGGCAGTAAGTCACCGACCTCTCTAACATAGCAAGACAGTCATTTTTCATATCTTGGTCACTAATTAGATTGCAGTATGATTTTTGGTTCTCTTGTATAGATAGACAATAATTTTTAGCGTCTTCCGTTTTCATGTGCTTGCAGCTGAATGGCATGCCAAGTACTGCCCTACTTAACGGAAGTAGACACAGGGTAGTTATAGCAAGTCGGATAGATTTCATGCGGTTACCTAGTACGAGAGTTATCTATCTCTGCCAAAGTCCTATGATCTTTGTTTCCGAGATGTCTTCTATATTTTTTTCTAGTATAAAGTTCATCGCCGAAAGGTGTTGGTAAAAGCTCTCTTCATCCACAAAAGCACCACAAAACTCAGGCGCTGGACCAGCCTGACCGTGTATCTCAACAAGCCAACCAAACACACCCTTTTTGCTATCTCTGCTTGTTACCTTAACGAAACAGACACTTGGACAGTCGCAACCATCATATTCATTGAGCGCATTAGAGAGAACATCTCTCGCATATTCAACCCTGATGGCATCCGTAACAGCTATCTCACTCTCTTGGCTTTCAATTAGCTCCGAATCGGAAAACTTATAGTGCGCAATGTAATCAAGGTTGAGAGCTACCTGCTCCATGCCTCCATTAGCGGGAGCGACCAAATCCCAACCATCAGTTTCGTACCACTTAATCAGTTTGGACAGGTTTTCCGGGGCGGGGGCGCTCTTATGGATGTGATCGATAATTTGATCCTGGATCGCGATTAATTCAGTCGGCAAGCTAACCATTTAATTCTCAGGAAAATCGTTGATCGATCAATTCTTTTAAAAACGAATTAGCTTTTTCAATTATTTGAGCGTCCCGTAAGTAGACGTTGTAACCCGCTCCACCGAACATCCCATCCGTTGACCACCCCTCTCCGCATTCAGCACCCAAGGCATTCGTTACTAAATCCAAAAATATGCTGTTTGTATATGCATTACTCATGATTTCTTTTTCAAAATTACCGAGAGATTTGTCCTGGATCAGCGCTTCAACAGTTTTTTCGTCAATCTGGTCAATAACTTCATTCCAGTAGTTTTGTAACACGGCTAAGTTGTCGGCAACATCAAACTGTCCATCCCATACAAAACTCACAAAGAGCGCAAGTATTTAAAGCCATGGGTGCGTTGAGATAACCACAGATTGGGTGTATGTCTCCGTTTGCGCTTGATTTTATACTGCTACGGTTATCCATCTGAAAAACCTTTTCGTATTCCTTAATGTCTTGCTTTATAACCGTTGTCTACGCCGTAGCTCTCATCTCTTTGAAAACGCTCCTAGCTAGCAACTCTTTGAATCGCTGGCGCAACCTCTCGTCATTGAGCAATTTGGTCGTCATGGCTCTATGGCTATCCATACTGGAGATTAAGCAGTCGAGCATCTCTGTTTCAAAACGAGGGGACTGAACAAATTGGGACTCGTCGTTAGCCCTTGCTTGCTTATTGAGTTCCTCGTTTTCCATCATCTTGCTATGAGCGTTTCGGAAGAGGTTAATGCGGTCAGTCTCGCTAATCTCTGGGAATAGGTCATTGAGCCTGTTAACCAGCTCTTCCAGCCTTACCAGCTCTGGGTCTTTAGCTTTACCGGTTCCAGCGCTTGTAACACCCTTAAGCCCTGTTTCGCCCTCGTCAGGCGAGCCTAATTTAATTGAAATCGCATTACCGATATTAATTTTGTAGTGAGTCATCTCTAGCCCAGCTAACTCAAGAGGTAACTTACGATTCTCAGGTTTAATCAGTGGCGCAAGGTGGCGATAGAACAGATATCTTGCTTCTAGCTCGGTATCAGCGTAATTCACGATTTGTGACAGAAATTCATAGAGTCGACAAAAGCTACCCAAGTCTTTTTCGAACATAGTTAGCTGGTCGATCATTTCCTTATCATCCCGATCTTCTGCGCCAGTAAACTGACCATTGAAGCGGGAAACGGGACTACTCAATGCGGCTTGAATGTCTTTCTGTCGAGCATTTGGTTTTCTATAGGCGTTGACGAAGTTTTCTATATCTTGCTGGCTATAGATGTTTTGCTTGTCTAACTTGGTAGACAAGTCATACACGATGTCAGGATTCGTTGAAGCAAGTAGCTGAGAGTGTTCGTAATACGGCTCAAACGCCAGACGGATAGTCTCAACGTCGTTAACAAAGTCCAATACGTAAGTGAGCTCTTTCCCTGGATAAGTTCGGTTCAGTCTTGACAGCGTTTGAACCGCTGTGATTCCGTCGATACGCTTATCCACATACATCGCGACCAGTAGGGGCTGATCGAAGCCTGTTTGAAATTTATTAGCAACGATCAGGATCTTGCTTTCCTCATTGGTAAAGCCTTCACGAATCCCGCCACCCTTTAGCTGTTTGTTCATGTTCGTTTCTGTGAACGAATCAGCCCCATATTCAGGATCATCTACTTCGCCAGAGAACGCTACGAGGATAGACATATCCTTGTCGAAGCCCTCCGACTTGATGTACTTCTCCATCTCAATTTTGTAGCGCACCGCAGCTTGACGGGAATCAGTCACCACCATGGCTTTGGCTTGACCGCTCAAGCGCCACATCACGTTAGCTCGGAAATGCTCAACGATTATTGAGACTTTTTGCGAGATGTTGTGCGGATGAAGCCTTACCCAGCGAGCAATAGTTTTTGCGGCTTCGGACTTATCTACGTCTTTGTCGTCCCAATCCTTACCGCCATGCGCCAATCTATAAGCAACACGATAAGGCGTGAAGTTTTGAAGCACGTCCAAAATGAAGCCTTCTTGAATCGCTTGCTTCATCGTGTAAAGATGAAACGGTAACGGTAGTCCGTTCTCGTCCTTGCGACCGAATAGCTCTAAGGTCTTTCCTTTTGGCGTTGCTGTGAAAGCGATGAAGCTGATGTTGCTAGGTAGGGCTCGTGCTTCAGTTTCCCTAATAAGGTAGTCTTCATAGGACTCATCTTCATCAATGGCTAATTGATCACCACCAAGAACTTTTCTTAATTGGCTTGCTGAAGACCCTGTTTGCGATGAATGAGCTTCATCAGCAATAACAGCGAAGTTTCGGTTCTTTAGAGTTGTGGCTTCCCGTATTTCTTTAAGGATGAAAGGGAACGTCTGTAAAGTGACGATCACAATCAGCGCTTTACCATTCAATGCTGTAACCAGCTGTCCTGACTTAGAGCCCTTATCCGAATCAATAGAAATGACCACCCCAGCAGTAGAAGAGAACTGAGCAATCGTGTCTTTAAGTTGCTCATCAAGAACGGTACGGTCAGTTATCACGATTACCGTATCAAAGATCTTCTTATCGCTAGCGTTATGGAGCGTTGAGAGTTGATGGGCGCTCCATCCAATTGTGTTGGACTTACCTGAGCCAGCCGAATGTTGAAAAAGGTAATTCTTTCCAGCACCCTCAGTCTTAACTGCATTGATTAACTTCGTGACTGCGTCTAACTGGTGATACCTTGGAAAAATTAAAGTTTCAGTTGTCTTTTTAACGCCAGCTTTATCCGTCGTCGTTTTAACTTCAAGCTGAACAAAACTTTCCAGAATTTTTAGCCAGCGGTCTTTTTGAAAAATCTCTTCCCATAGGTAAGCTGTTTGATAGCCGTCTGGGTTTGGTGGGTTTCCCTTTCCACCTTCAAAGCCTTTATTAAACGGGAGGAAGAAAGAATCCATCCCGTTTAACTTGGTCGTCATCCACACTTCAGATGTGGAAACCGCAAAGTGAACCAAAGCTCCTCGTTTGAACTTAAGAAGTGGCTCTTCTTTTTTGGTTTGCGGATCTCGTGGATTTCGATCGGTTTTGTATTGATTCTTAGCGTCGTCTATACCTTGAGTGAAGTCGGTCTTGAGCTCGATAGTGGCTACTGGTACTCCATTAACGAAAAGCACTAAGTCGATTGAATTTCGGTTGTTAGTCGAATAGTGAACTTGGCGCATGACACGCAAGCGGTTCTTTGCGTATCGTTCTTTGACCTCTTCGTTGAAACCGTGTGTAGGCGCAAACTGAATTAAGTCGAAACCGTTTGAACCAGCGCCTGTAGCTTTGAAACCTTTTCTAAGGGCGTGAAGTGTTCCTTCGGTTTCTTGAACTTTGACCAAACGGTCTAGTAACGTGTTTTGTGATGCGCCGTTGTGAAAACTTTTTAACCGCTCCCACGACTTAGGCTGAGTGTCTTGAATGAAGCCTAGCAAGTCTTCAGGGAACAAGGCTCGCTCAGCGTCATAGCCTTTGTCGTCTTTGGAGTAAATCCAACCCTGTGACGCCAAGTAGTCGCACACGTCCATTTCGAATTGATATTCGTTATGAATCATGATGCTTCCTTGAGCTGATAGTTTCGCACGTCTATCTGACCAGTTACTGCTGCTGATATTAATGCGGAACGACGCTCATGTAGCAGATTAATTCCTAGTTTTGCTTGCTCAATAAGTGACTCAAAAGAATGCTTTTGACTATCCACATAGCTGAGAATATTGTTTTGTTCTGTTAGTTCAGTCGGTAATGCTATCCAGATTTCTTTTACATCGTCCTTGTTTAACTTAGGTTGAGCTGTAGAAGTTGCTGAAATTTTCAGTTGTTCTTGCGCATGGAATGACATCAGCACAAGCAAAGCGTATTCATTGGACAACAATGATTTTTTAAATTTCATCAAATACATATTTGGACCGAGCGTAGCCTTCATGTTAATACTCGGCATAAGACAAGCAAACCCAGCATATGCGCCAACATTCGCAATTAGTACTTCACCACCCACCAATTCAGATTTCTTTAAAAAATTATGAGCATTTTCATCAACGAATAAACCTTCATTGTCTAAATTTTCACGCAAATCGGTTAGCCTGACTAATCTTGAGTAACCTGAAGTCTGATAAGTAACGTTTTCAGCCAATGACGCGAAAGATCCATTTGCTGTGTAATCAGTCAATACAGATAATAAGTTTTTTATACGATAAATTTTCCAATGCTCAGGAATATCTCCTAACCACACAACACCCGAATCCTTCATCTTGACTTTTGGATCGAGTCCCTTGGTCACAGCATTAGAAATTACAGCCTGAAGCTTTTCTTTCAGAAGCTCAATCATTTTTTCTTGATCTTTGACCAAGTTATCAATTTTTGCGATTTCGATATCTAAAAATTGAAGGATATTTCTTTGCTCATCGATCGGGGGTAAAGGTAACCCGATATTTTTTAAAATATCCCAACTGATTGAAGCTCTATGCTCAAGTATTCCGTTTCCAAACGATTGCGCATATTGTTGGAATTTTTTGATCTCCAAAATTCTAAATGCGTATCTCTCCTCAACTTTGTTAAGTTTAGGTGTGAGAACAATATAGACAGGGCTACAAACACCGCGATGCTTTGAAAGCCCATATGACCCAATTCCATAATTCATACTATTGATAACTAGATCTCCAGGATATACCTGCTTACACTTTCCGAGATCCTCTGGTTTCTTGTTACCAACATCTCCTTTTTCCTCGTAGAGGATGATCCCTATATTCGCCATAAGTGAAAGATAGTTTTCATTTATCAGCGGTTCATTTCTCTCATTTCTATCTGTTAGTACACCCCTACAAGACTGAATATTCCAATGAGCTGGTACTTCAGTTAGCCAGTCAACATTAGTTTTTTTGTACTCGCTGTATTTGGGGAGGTTCATGCTGACAATCCCCTAATCATTTCAAGAATCTTGTCTGTTGTCTGCTTAAGTTCAGTATCGATTTCCGACAATAGTCTAGGTTGTTTAAAAACATAGAAGTGGCGATTGAATGGAATTTCATAACCCACTCTCGTTTTTTCATGGTCTATCCATGCGTCAGGCGCATGAGGTATGACCTCTCGCTTGAAATATTCTTCTACGCTTTCCTTTAAAGGTACGTTTTCTGTGTCACGTAAATTACTGTCAGATTGGGGCTTACCTTTTGTTTTACCTTTTGTTGAAAGTACAACTTTTCCATCTTCACCTCTTAACGGACGTTCTACAGTGATTGTTGTATAGCCAAATTCTTTAAAGTCAAAAATCTTTGAGTATCCATTTTCTTCAAATGCGCCATATAACTTGATGATTTTTTTAATATCAGCATCGCCCAGCTCTTTACGCTTTGATCCTAAATTCTTTCGCATTTTTTGAAAAAAATCGCTTGCGTTGATAAGTTGAATTTTTCCTTTGCGTTCTTTAGTCTTGTGATTAGATAAGACCCATATGTAGGTTGAGATACCCGTGTTGTAGAACATATCTGTAGGTAATCCAATGATCGCCTCAAGCAGGTCTTGCTCTATGACCCACTTGCGGATTTCGCTTTCTCCGGAACCAGCCCCACCAGTGAACAACGGAGACCCATTTAAAACAATGGCTACACGACCGCCCCCTTTTTCTGGCTCACGCATCTTGCTAATTAGGTGAAGCAAGAAGAGCAAACTTCCATCCGATATTCTTGGAAGACCTGGACCAAAGCGACCCGCGAATCCAAGTCGCTCGTGTTCTTCTTTAACTTCTTTCTCGGACTTTTTCCATTCCACACCAAACGGAGGGTTAGAAAGCCCATAGTCAAACTTAGCTCCCGCATGTCCATCGTTCTTTAACGTATCGCCAAACTTGATATTGCTAATGTCCTGTCCCTTGATGAGCATATCGCCTTTACAGATTGCGTACGACTCTGGATTTAATTCTTGTCCACTAACAATTAGCGTGGCGTCAGGGTTTAACCCATTAGCCCCTGTCAGATACTCTTCAGCAATGGACAACATACCGCCTGTACCTGCTGTCGGGTCGTATAAGGTGCGGATTACTCCAGGCTTTACCAAGGCTTCGTTATCGCCGTGAAAGAGCAAGTCAACCATTAAGCGAATAACTTCCCGTGGTGTGAAGTGTTCACCAGCAGTCTCGTTAGAGAGTTCAGCAAATTTCCTAATTAACTCCTCGAAGACAATTCCCATATCTGTGTTGCTAACACGGTCTGGGTGAAGATCAATCTCTGCGAATTTCTTGCTGACTAGGTAAAGAAGATCTGCGCTAGCGAGTTTGTCGATCTGATCATCGAACTCATATTTTTCAAAGATATCGCCAATGTTGCTTGAGAAGCCGTTGATGTAGCTAAGTAAATTTGAGCGGATATGTGTTGGCTCAGCTAACGCCTTGCTCAGATCAAGTGGCGATGAGTTGTAAAAACTTTGCTTGGCGATACGGGTCAAGAAGGGCGTTGGGTCTACACCCTCACTTGTGCGCTTTTTGAACTCCTCAAGCACCCGATCCTTTGTCGGCTCAAGAATACAGTCCAACCGACGCAGAACCGTAAAGGGAAGGATGACCTTACCGTAGTCCGACTGTTTGTAGCTTCCTCTGAGTAGGTCCGCCACAGACCAGATGAATGATGACAGTTCCAAGACTTCGCTCCGGGGTTATGGTTGTTCATCTTCTAAGCGTAACCGGCGAGCTGTAAGTGTCTCGCCCTCATATTCCCAATAATCGCTTCCGCTTACTGCAGCCCAGTTGTAGCCGAGTCGGTTGACGACTTGCAGTGCGGCTGCACTCGGCGACATTGTTTGTCTTTCGAATTCGATTTTGCCATCTGTAACAACAATACAAGTTGTTTTTGAGTCTTTTGCAAAGGTGAGAATTGCGCCAGTAGGTATGCCCAATTCAGTAAACCTCAGTCTTGACCGACGCTCCTCGGTCGCTACTGCTTTTTGCAGCGCTTGAACATCAGAGGCATCAACCACCACATCGATCTTTGGAGTTACATCTTTTAATTCGGCTAGTTGAATTGCCTCGCGTACTTGGTTTGGATCCGCTCTGAAGAACTCGCGGTTTGTTCGGATCCGCTTGTCAGAGAAGATGCGGTGCAATTTACCCTCAACCAATATTGAATTAGTTACCTCAGCAGCATAAAAACACTGAAATGGTAGCGGGAGGCTAGTGTTGTCTAGTTCACGGATGCGTTGTTCTACGCTGGTGCCTGTTCGACCAATCTTGACCAAGCCTTCCATGGCTTCGTTCGTAAGTACGTAAACTATTTCAGGCATAACAATCCCCGGGGTTCTTGGGCTAGTAAAGCCCGCTGTAGCGAGCCGAACGACCGTTCGAACCGCCCTGAGGCGAACTTTACGAAAATGATCTTAAGTTCTTGATTTTATTGATAAAAATAAGTATAATAACTATTAAGTTTTAAAACTTTAGGAATTCATTATGGCTACGTTTGGCTATCTCAGGGTTAGTACGGTTCAGCAAGCATCCGATGGCGATAGTCTGGAAGCCCAATTAAAACAGATCCAGTCCTACGCCGTACTCAAAGGCTTCTCCATCACGCCTCAAGACTTTATAACCGAAAGGGGTGTGAGCGGTAGTCTAGAGTTTGAAAAACGCCCTGAAGGCGGGAAGCTCTTTGACCGCCTGACACGGGGCGATATTCTGATCTTTTCAAAACTAGACCGCGCCTTCCGCAATACAAGAAATGCCCTGAATACCCTCCACTGCCTGAAGGAAAGAGGCGTCTCTGTTCACTTTATAGATCTGGGCGGCGACGTTACGGGCGACGGATTAGGAAGCGTCATGTTCACGATTCTCTCGGCTTTTGCGACCTTTGAGCGTGACCGCATCGCAACAAGGATTAGAGAAGTCAAGCAGCTTCAAAAGCGAGAGGGCAGGTTCTTGGGCGGCACAGCAAAGTTCGGATACAGAATCGAGAATGAAAAGGTTGTGCCAGATAGCGAAAAGCAGAGAATCATTAAAGAGATGAAAACCATGAGACGTCGGGGAATGAGCCTCAGAAGACTCTCAAGATGGCTACATACGAATCACGGCATCGCGATGTCTCATTCAACGGTATCGAAATTCGTGTAAATCGTCTATTGGTGCTAATAGGCAGAGGATGAGCTAAGGTGAAGGAAAGAGGCAAGGGGGTAGCGGATCCCAATCGCACGCTCCACATTTACACTCGCGTTTCATCAATCGCACAAGCTAACGAGGGAACCTCACTCAGCACTCAACATCAGTTGGGTGTCAAAAAAGCTAAGCAAATAGGATTCGTCACAAATCACTGGGACGAAGGTGGAAAAAGTTCACACCACGAAGATATGTCTGGTCGACCAATATTGTTGGCTTTGTATGAGGCTATCAAGCGGGGGGAAGTTAAGCACCTATGGGTTTACGATCAATCGAGAATTTCCAGAATAGACAACGTAGCTTCAGCATTCAGATATGAATGTATGAAGGCTGGTGTAACCGTCTACACCAAGGATGGACAGTTTGATTTATCTAACCCCCAAGATAAATTTATGAAGGTAATTCTCGATGGTATGGGGGAGTTCGAAAACTCAATCAGAGCCGAGAGAACAAGGCTAGGAAAACTAAACCGAGCTAGGCAAGGTTATTGGTTTGGCGGTCCGCCACCTTTCGGTTACAAAATCGTTGATAAGAAGTTAGCTCTCAATAAAGACGAGTCGGTTTGGGTGAAAAAGATCTTCACTGAAACATCCAAGGGAGCCAGTACCTTAGAAGTTAAAAGGTTACTTGATTCGAACGGAGTGCTCCCAAGGAGGCAATCCAGTACCTGGTCTATGGGTTCGATAAGAGCTCTTCTGAAGAACACGCACTACAAGGGCAGCTATCACTACCACGACAAGAAAAGTGACGAGAAGATTGAATCGGGTTGCCCAGCGATCATCGACAAAACCACATGGCTTGCCGTTCAGAAACTCAAGGCAAGGAAGACTAGCAGAGTTTCACAACAAAATAGAACAAAGCAGTTTTATCTGTTGAGAGATCTAATGATATGCGGTCACTGTGAGCGACCAATGTCCGCAAGGCGTAAATTGAATAAGAATGAACAGCTCTATTACTGTCCGAGTAAGCAAAGAGCTTGGGTGAAGAATGGAGGATCAAAAACCCCGTGGAAGCGGGGAGAGGGCTGTGGGATGTCTCGCTCGCTAAACATTCCAGCGACGGATAGCTTGGTATGGGAGGCAGTCACTGAAATTCATAAAGAGTCGAGCATCCTCAGAGAGGAAATCAAGTCTAAGATCTTCAAAGAAAGTGGTGTCTCAGCTCTTAAATCCGAAGCAGAAGTAAAAGCTACCGCACGACAAATGAGTTATCTGCAGAGAGTGTTAGCCCAAGTGAAGGACTCACAGGCTGGACTTTTGTTAAATAGCGCTTCTGGAAAAGTGAAAGCCGAAATTTATAAAATGGCACTGAAAAAGTCTGACGAAGAGATTCATGACCTGGAAGTTAAGATCGCTAATCTTCAGCTCCAACTGAAAGGTGGAGATACCGCCAGAAAGTGGCTAGATTGGCTGAAAATTTTCGGTCAGAGTGTTGATCGTAAAAAAGAGCTATCGGAAGATCAGAAAAGGCAATATTTAGCAGGGTTAGTTGAACTAATAAAAGTTAAGTACGATCAAAAAAGCAACGAGCACGAACTCGCCATTCATTTCCATCTTCCGATCGTTAGAGATGGAATACAATGGAAAGATGCACTTGATAAGAAAAAAGGTTACAGCCTAAAAAGGGGCAAAAAAGCCACTTTTTTAACGCTCAAAAAAAAAGATCCTCGATGGTCAAAGAACCCTGTGCAGACTACCCCCTAACGGAACCATTCGGTGACGGTAGAATAGGTTTACTTTCTCGCTTCACCTCTCAAAGGAGTTAGCTATATGCGAATTGCAATCGCCATCGACGGTTCTGATCACTGCCTTCGTGCCCTCAAGCAGGCGTTGGCATTTGCTGAC
>JACCDM011805940.1_pt1 | contig 17417 bp, 16 predicted proteins | sample 7445851 | NCBI WGS metagenome assembly JACCDM01 (sample SAMN15323438, study PRJNA562643) | freshwater metagenome | isolation source: river surface water | place: USA:Blue River Watershed | collected 2017-08-16
CATAGAAGTAATCAACCCCGGCAATCCAAAATAATGATCCCCATGCAAATGGGTAATGAACACGTGGGAAATCCTTTGGGTTCGGAGGCCGTATCTCGATAGCTGCCTCTGCGCCCCTTCCCCACAATCCAACAACAAGTAACTGCCCTCCAAACGCACATAATGTGCACTCGGATGTCGGTATTTCGTAGGCGTAGCCGACGATGTTCCAAGGACAGTTATTTCAAAGGCTCTGTTCAACTTCGCATTTTCAATTTTTGTAAGAAAACAAAATACAAAAATCGGGGTGTAGAAACAAAGTTTCGTTTAAAAAGGCGCTTGGGTTCTTTCAAGAGTCTTGGCAACCATTCTAAGCCTAATTTGATCCAAAAGGCGGAAGGTCTTTTAACGGTGCCTGCATAAAAATCAAAAACAGCTCCTATAGAACAAATCACATCGGCTTGAATTTCTTTTTTATGAAGGTGAACCCACTTTTCTTGTTTTGGAGCAGTCATGCCAACAAATAGCACATCTGGATTAAATTCAGCTACTTTACTTAGCATCATTGTGCTTTCTTCCTCTGAGAAAACCGCTTTATAAGGAGGCGAAAATGTACCAACCTTAATTTCTGGGTAGTCTAGTAACATCCGAGATTTTATGAGTTCCAAGGTAGATACAGAAGCTCCGAGAAAAAAACAAGAGCCTTTTTCGTGATTTAATTTCTCGGCAAAATGTATAAACACATCATAACCCGCAATTTTCACTATTTTCTTTCCTTTAAGAAATTTTGCGGCCCAAACAATACCAACACCATCTGGAAACAAAAAATCACTTTCCTTCAATGCAAATTCGAAATCTTTATCTTCTTTTGCGATGCAGTAGGAATGTGGATTAATAGTATTGAAAACACTTGGTTTATTCTTGACTTCCTTCGGAAAAGCCGTCATTATTTCATAGCCTAACAAATTCATAAAACTTTGATTAGATTTAACATTTAGAAGCAGGTCTAAATAGTAATAATTTTAGATATTCATTTCTACAAACTATTTTTATCGAGAATGGTTTTGATCACTGCGCAAAACCGTTCTTCAAAAATGGCAATCTGGTAATTGTTCTTGTATTTTTGTATATTATGCAATCCTTGTAATTTGACTAGCGTTGGATCAAGAATGTACTTCTTGATGGTTTCCGATAATACCAGTGCATTGTTTTTTTCTATGAGAAAACCATTCAAACTTTCCTCTACGATTTCGGGAATAGCGCCTTCTTGAGTACTAATGATGGGCAGGCCAAATTGCATGGCTTCAAGAAGAACAAGTGGGAAACAATCTTCTTTTGTCGGATGCAAAAAAACATTGGCATTTTGAAACGCCCGTAATTTTGTTTTACCAAAAACTTTTCCCAAGTATTTAACAGATGATTCTAGTTGATGTGTCTTGATAAAGCGTATAACATCTTCCGACTTGACATCACCTTCGCCTCCTGCTAATGTACAGCGAAAAGGCATATTATCATTTTGCAACAATACACAAGCATGCAAGACTTCCCAAATTCCTTTACTAGAGTTCAGGTTGGATAGAAACAACAACTCAAGTGGTTGATCTTCAGATAATTTATGTTCTTGATTAATATCTTCATCTACAATTTTAGGGATTCCATTGGCGCAAAAGTGCACTCGATCTAATGGGACAAAGTCTGCTATATCTGAATACAAGTTAGGAGACAATAAAATCACTTCCGCTTTCTTGAATAAAAATGGATACAGAAATGCACAAATGGAATTTTTAGCGTATTCCTTTACTCCTTTGTTATGAAAATGAAATACATGTTTGAGGCGAAGCAACCGACAGATCAAAACCACTGCGCTGTCTTTGACCAAACCAGCACCATGCGAACTAAGTGTGATGTACACCAAATCTGGGCGCCAAAAAAGACCGTAATAGCAAGTTTTGGACAACAAGCTCAGATACCTGAACCATTTTCTTAAGCCGTTTTTTCCAATTTCATCTAACGATACAGAGGTACTTAGATTGATGTACTGCGCTTGCAACTGGATATTAACCAACTGGCTTTGTTTAATGTATTCACCAACCATAGCTGCTCCGTGGACGGGAGGCGGAAAGTGGAGAATGAACAATGATTTGTATTTAGTCAACTGAATCAAATAATATTTTATAAAATTCAGTATCAGTAGGCACTGCAACACAATTCCAAGAATTAGTGAAGTCTTGGTCTAATGTACCATCACTTTTGATCCTGTAGATAACATAAGAATCGCCAATTATCGTACGTACTCTTTCTAAATCGAAATGATTTTTACTAACTAAGTTAAATTCAAAAACAATTAAAGGATGATTTTTAGTTATAAATTCTTTTCCCGAATTTAAGACTAAAGGTTCAGCACCTTCAACATCAATCAACATGATGCAATTTTCCAATTTATTTGGTAATATTTTGTCAATCTGCACAGATTGAACTTGAAGTCTTTCCGTAATAAAAGCATGATCACCTAGATAAATACCAGTCGAAGAACCTCCTGGATTCAGATATATATAAATTGGTTCTTGAGAGTCACTTACAACATTCTCAAATATTAACAAACGTTGTTCATTATTTAAAACTTTCATTTTTCTCAATACTTGTGCACAATCAGGCCTAGGTTCAAATGCAAATATGTTCTCAACATTTGGATAGTTTGATACTGAGAAAACAAACTCACCAATTGAAGCTCCAACATCAACAAAATTGGATATATCTAGTTTGGAAAAAACATAATTCAAAAAAATATGTGTTTCAGGCTCATTAGATTTTCCAATCAACAAATAATCATAACTTCCTTCAATTGTATTTAAGTAATAAAATAATCTGTTAAATACCTTGAAAGTATAATTATAATGGATTAATCTTTGAATTTTTCCAAGGCCAGGCAAAGTCAGACCAAATATTTTTTTAATGGCATAATGAATTTTTATCAAACTTATAGCTAAGTTCCTCATGATTTATAGTTTTTTTTTAAATAATTTTATATAGATGCGCATTGGTGTCATTCATCGGTAATTTTCTATAGTATTACTGCAGGTTCCATTTTAATTGATGACTACATTAAGAATATCAAAGTTATTCTAGCAAATAGATATTTCACAATACTTTTAAATTAAAGGAAACTACTAAATATTTTTATTGCAATTTAATTGATAAAATTGAACGAAAAGAAGAATGTTTTTATAAAATTGAAAATTCTATGAATGTTTTAATTTATTTTATAAATAAAACCCATAATTTTTGTTTGAAAATAAGCAGCCACAATGTGCACTGACTAATTAATTCCAACAATACGTCTATAGTTCATGTTGATTTTATCCCAATTAAATATATCCTTTAATTCAGTTAAATTACTTGCTATCTCAGTTAATTTCCGGTCATCTCTTAAATATTTAAGCAACAATGGAATTAATTCATCATCTCTTTCAAAAATAAAACCACTTTTTTCATTTATAATAATATCCTGAGCCACTCCTGTATTTCTACTAATTACCGGTATTCCTGCAACAAATGGCTCCGCAATACAAAGCCCGAAAGTTTCTATATTTGTGGCTACAATAACAATTTCAGTGTTTTTATAAAGATCTATTATATTCTCTCTATTCAGCTGACCTAGAAAATTTATATTTTTCGAAATGTTGATTGTCTGCGCATATTCTTTTATTTCATCAAACAGATCACCTGTACCTGCAAGGTTTAAAGTAAAATTAAAATCCTTTGATTTTTCTGCATACACATTAAGAGAATCAATGATTAATTTTTGATTTTTACCATATCTAAATTCACCAATTACTGAAATCCTTAAATGATTTATAAAAATTCTTTGGACATCTATGTTTATAATTTCTTGTTCCACTCCAAGATAATAAAGATGCACTTTTTTAGAGATAAATGGTATGGCATTTTTTAATTGAGATGAGGCCGCAAAAACTACATCTGCAAAAAAGAATAATGATAATCCAATAATTCGTCTCGCAAAAAAAGATTTGAATGAATGATTATGTCTGTAACCATGTATGGAATAGACTATTTTTATTTTATTTCTTTTAACGAACTTGATATAAGAAACTATTGCAAGCTGCCAATTATTATGTACGTGTACTAAATCAATATTTTTCACTTTAATAATTTTCTCAATCTCTTTAGCCCGCTTCCTAAAATTTGCATGATCATCCAAGCCCTGCACTCTAATTAATGCAATCTTATTATCAACATATTTGCTTTCTAAATCCTTTATCTGTTCTTTTTCTCCAGAAACACAAATCATATTTTCTTTGAATATTTTATTTAAAGAATTTGATTGTTCAAATAACATGAAAGAAAGACCTATTTTGAAATCAGATGCGAAAAACAATAATTTTGATGTTATCATTTACTTTAATTTTTGAAGGGTAAAAAAAATCTTTCTTGGCAAAAAAATTAGAAAAATGAATATATAAGCTTTGATGTTAAATGGATTGTAATATGCTGCATTTAAAGTTTTCATTATTGCATCCCTACGAAGGCCTAATCTAATTGAAACTGATGCCCTCATAATGAACCAATGACTTATATAATTTGACAGATGGCTTATCTTTTTCGTTTTATATAATTCTATTAGTTCATTAGCTACAAGATCATATTTTTCGTTTGCTCTTTTTGGCTTTTTTCCTATTTCATCATCTTCCGAGATAATAAAATTTGATAGCGGCGTTAAACAATAAGCTATTCTAAAATCGCATGCAAGCTTTGCCCAAGTTAGTAAATCCTCTCCGGATTTAATCCCAACAGGGAACATTCCCACTCTTGTAATTGAGGTTTTTTTGCAAGCAATTGCCGAAGAGTGTAAGGGAGGTTTGGAAGAAGATGCCACTTGAAAATAATTATCTAACAATCCACTTTCCGCAAATTTCAACTTCCTTAATCGTTCCATTTTACGATTCTCATTAACAATTTTAAAGTAATTTGTACCTATTACTTCTGGATTAAATTTGTTCCTCAATGATACTATAGTGGCGAGAAATTCATTTTCCCAAAAATCATCTGCATCCAAAAACGCTATCCATTCGCTTTGGGCCAATTCAATACCTTTGTTACGAGCAGCCGATACTCCAGCATTTTTCTGATTTACCAATTTGATTAATGGGTGATTTAACTCATGTACAATTCTTTCCGATCCATCGGTGCTGGAATCATTTACCACGATAATCTCCCTAAAAGGATAGGTTTGACAAAAAACCGAATCTAAAGCGCGTAGAATTCCTTCTTTTTTATTATATAACGGAATTATTACAGAAATATCCATCGAATTTAATTTTTCACATTCGTCCATCAACATCAAATCCCCTTTTATAAATGCTAAAACAAACCCCCATCAAAACGAAGAAATAGTTTGGGAACCAAATTGTATATTTTAGAATGTTATCTGAATACATGAATAACAAAAACCCAATAAAAAGTGTCAGATTGGTCAAGACCAAGAGTTGAAAGACTTTGTTTTTATTGGCTTTAGACATCTGGAAAATTTTTAGGAAACTAGCGCCAAAGCCAAATAAGAGTAACCCTAAGCCTAAAAAGCCATAATTGAACCGAACAGACATGTAATCATTATGTGCTTCTCCAGTTTTCTTTCCAATAACTTCACCTAAAATTACGGCGTCTGCCCGCGGTCCATTACCAAAAAATGGAGCTGATTGTAAGCCAGGTTCAAGTGCAATTTTCCAATTCTTCCTTCCATTACTATTTATATTGTCCGTTTCGTAATAGTTGAAACTCAGCTCCGATATATCGCCGGAACCTTCATAAAATGTTTTTTCTTGAAAACCTTTGGAATTAACCGCTCCTAGGACCATTATTCCACCCCAAAATGCGCTGCCGATCCTTGAACTTAATCTTTTATTTGCAAAATGAAATATGAAAGTAATACCAAACACCAACAACGCCATGCGCGTTACAACTAAAAGTGGCATTAAAAATAACAAACCATAAACTATGAGATATTTATATTTTTTCGTAAATAAATATAATGCCAAACTAATACTTGCCAAAACAAGTAAAAACATAGGTGTTGTTGCCTCATTTCCAGTAAAACCAAATACCAAAACATAAAACATTACAATTGAAAAAACGATTATTGTGATTATAGATAGCCTTTGTAACAACCACAATAATGAATTATAAGAATATCTAAAACTTGATGCTATATAACCCATTAAAATGGGGAGAAGGTATTGTAAAGTCAATTGTAAACCTAGAAGGGAAAAGTCAAAAATTAGAAAAAAAATAATGTATAATAACCATGGCAACCAAAACATCAAAGGAAAATGTGAAGATTTGGCTCTAGGTAATAATGTAATTGAAATTATTAGAGCCACTAACCAAGCAATTCCTGACCAATTAAAACCCAATATCTGCTTTGGTAAAAACACAAAAACTTGATCCACATAACTGAGAATCGTGGTCCCAAAGAGAACCCAAAAGAACCATTTAAAATTTCTTTTTTCTATATGAAAGCGATATTTTAAAAAACTCTGAATTTGCCTCATGCACTCACATTTTATATAATGTTTTGATTCGATCTACAAATAAAGGGTAATAAAATTTTGCTTGGTTTTCGCAAAAGCCTGTTCACCCAACCGCTTTGCTGTTTCGGGATGCTGAACAATCGCCTCAATTTGCACGTACAAATCATGAGCATCACCATTTCGAAATAAAAGCCCTTCTTGCTCGTGACTTACCAGCTCCGCTAGGCCAAATGCATCCGAACAAATCAAGGGTTTGCGCATGGCCATTGCTTCAGCGGCAGATAATCCAAAACCTTCAAATCGTGAGGGAACCACTACCACGTCCATACGTGCCATAAATTGCATGGCCTCTTCCCACGCTGCTGCACCATAAAAGACAATTTTACCCTGGCAGTTCAACTCAGCCGCCATCGCTTCTAGTTCTTTTCGGTCCTGGCCATCCCCAACAATTAGTAACCGCCCGTCACGATCAGATGTTTGGAGTAATTGAGCAAAAGCAGTGATCAATAGATCCAACCCTTTTTCAATTCTCAGCCTTGAAACTGCTCCGAAGAGGTAGGTATGAGGATGGATTCCCAGAGAACTCAGGTCCTTTCTGAATTGGTATTGTGTAGCAATCCTCTGAATTTGATCCACATCGATGCTATTGTAAAGCGTCAATTGACTAGGTTGCTGGGTAATTGGTTTTTGGGTGTCGATTAAGGTTGCTTGACCGAACCAAGAGCGAGCAGCATTTTGAGAAACAGATAAAAAGGGGTTGCAGAACTGCGCTGCCAAACGCAAAATCCACTTTGCTTTCCAACCATGGATTTTGGTATAAGGCTGATGTACCGTAGCGATGACACGAGGTACACCGGCGAATTTCGCAGCAAAGACTGGCATGGCACCAGGTGCCATGTATTGCACGTGCACTACGCTGGGCTTAATCGCTTGGAAAACGTTTTTTAACTGAAAGATAAAAGCTAGAGGCGACATTGACCTTTCCCATTGTAAACACTTGACAATGGCTCCTTCCTTCTCATAAAGACTTATCATCTCTTCTGCTACTTCAAAATAGACCAGAACCAATACTTCTTGTTTCAAACTTTTAAGGGCCTTAACCAAATGTAAGGTTTGAAATTCGGTGCCGCCAAGAAGGAGGCAAGGGATAGTGAGCGTGATCAAACGATAGTTCTTTTAATTTTCAAAATTACTTTTTTTATTCTAGACACAAGACTGATGTTGTCATATGAGAAATTATAAATGGTCTTATAATCATCTGTCCATTCTGACTTGTATAATTCATCGCCTCTTAACTGGTCCACGATTTTACATTTTAATTTAACCGCATATTCTATATTGAAGACCAATGAGATTTTCCCCGGCGAATAATTCATAAAATCACCATTAATCGCAGGCATATATAAATAATAAATCCCCTTGAAAATGAACCCGACCTGCCAGGCGATGGCTAAGTCATCAACTTTTATAACAGAGAAGAAGACAATGTTGTTATCAATACCATTTTTGAGTAAATCGAGATGAAAATTAGGTGCTTTATACGCATTTGGCCACCTATTTGTATGATGGCACATTAAATTATTGAACTCATGAATAAACTCGTCGCCATTGGTATCATTTATTAGTTTGAATTCGATATTTCCGTATTGTTCTTCGATATTATTAATTCTTCTTTTGTAGCTTTTTCTTGTATTCTTCGATAAAGAAGTCAAATAATCTTCAATTGAGTTAATATTGTTAATATCAATGTATGGGCAGGGTTCACTATGAGTAATCCGGAAATCATTCAACGTAATAAATGTACTAATTCCGTCTAAATGAAATACATCAAAATATATCTTCGCGATAATTTCTACAAGAAAAATATTAATCAATTCATTGTCGTTGCCTTTGCTGTTAATAATGAGTGGGTCGTGGTAATCAAAATCTGAATAACCCACAGGAATGAGCAATTTTTGAAATGCATTTTTCCAGTTTCTGTGCCATAGAACCAACGGCAAAAAGATGGTAGTTTCAGTAGTTCTTCCAATAATAAAAACAGGTTTCATGTTCCGCAAATGGCGATAAATATCCAACCAAGTCATGCACAATGTAGGGTGAAAAAAAACATGGCTGTTTTCAGCCGTTTCGACCCATTCCAACCATTGATTTTGAAATCTTTCGCTGTAAATGGTTTCCCAATCTTGAATAAATTCTAGTTCCATTTAATGCTTTATTCTTTCAATGACTTCATATTTTTGCGTATTCCCCTTAAGAAGAGAAGCCGGTAGAACACCACTCCAGGGTTTCCCCTCGTTTGATAAAGGCTGAATATAGGCATCTATTAATGCTTTTTTTTGAGCCAAATGTTCACTTGAATTTATCTTATAATAATTCGTAAAGTCAATTTTATTTATTTTCCACAACTTTAAATGGCACCAAGTCCAAACCCAATAATAGATCAGGTCCACTTGTAATTCAGATTGCATTACTGCTTCTTTTGTAATGGCAGCACATGCAACATGGTCATAAGGCCAATAATCTAATGGATGGGTTGCAAAAATGGCCTCTGGTTTGATGTCATTTATTAAATTAGCTAGGTTATGACTAACCTCCTCAAAACCTTTTTCTGTTATATGCGGCACACCTCCATCTGCAAGGCTGAATCTATGCACATTTAATTGAGGGATACCTAGTTCGGCACAAATTTGATCCGTTAAATTTATTCGAGCGTGCTTTATCTCCATCTCTGAAATATGAGCACCCGAAGCCTCGCCATCTGTTAAGAACAAAAAATAAACTTCCTTCTTTTGTTTAAGACTTTCTAATATCAATCCTCCTAAACCTATGATTTCATCATCAGGATGTGGAGCGACAATGAGTATTTTATTGTACTCGCTCAATACATGACCAAAATCAGTAAGTTTTTTAACTTTGACACCCACAATATAACGTGTTAAGACAGCCAATTTATTTTTTATTTCTGCTTTCAATCTAAAAGGTGTTTTTTATAAAATTTAATATAGGATTGAGCTGTTTTATCCCAACAATAGTTTGCCGCCTGTTTTCTTACCTTTTCAAAGTATTGAGTTTTAGCAATACGTCCTTCTATAAAGTCTTGCATAATTCCTGTCATTTCTTCAGGTTGCTCAGGATTTACATATATTGCTGCCTCACCACCTACTTCTTTCAGTGAACTGTTATTGCATGTAACGACTGGCGTACCACATTCAAAAGATTCCAAAACTGGCAAACCAAATCCTTCGTATTTAGAAGGGAAGAAAGAACACTCAGCCCCATTGTACAATGCATTCAATTGTTCATCGCTTACTGATCCTAAAATAATAATCGACTTTTTGTTGATTAGATTGATGAATTCTTCTAAAATATACTGAGGAGGATTTTCCCACACAAGGATTAATTTATAATGTTTGTTTTCATTTCCTAATGCTTTGAACGCTCGTATGACATTGATGGTATTTTTGCGGCCTATGTCACAAGAAACCATCAAGAAAAAAGGGCTGCATATACCTAAACTGGACAGCGTTTGTTTTACCTTTCTGTCTTCCATCAGAAAAAACGTAGTCCGATCTACACCCCATGGGATTACCGTTATTTTCTCTGCGGGTATATTCATGTATTGCATGATATCCTGCTTTGATGCCTCAGAGCACGTTACAATTCCTTTGCAGGCTTTAGCCAATGGTGGCAACGTTTTTCGAGCGTTTTCGTGATTTAAGAATTCTTCAGGATAACTAAAAAACATGGCATCGTGCAAAGTAATCAGGGTTTTTGATTTTAAAAAAACAACATCTGCATTGTGCGGTATGTGTATAAGGTCATGTTTTGCTAACCATTCTTTTATTGGAAGTAAGTTAAATAACTTCTTGTAAGCAGAACGATTGGGATAACTCAAATGCTTAGACTCAAATTGTGTTTTTAACAATTCCCCTGTGGCTCTTTTTGTGTTCTGGGAATACAAAACGATTTCAAAACCAAGGGTGTCATATTGCCGATTCAGCGCCAGTACCAATTCACGAGTAGTTCTACCGATGCCAGAGTGCTGCCCTAAGGTATAATACGATAGAGCCGAATTGATATCAATCGCTAAGCGCTTCATATACGTTTTTTAATTCTTCCACATGTTCATCGATAGTAATGACTTGTTTCGTATCGACCTTAAACGTGAACTCATTATCCAATACAGCTTGAATTGCGTGCGCTAGTTCACTCGGATTATTAGGCTCAACTAACAATCCATTTACCCCATTTTCTATTTGCATTTCTGCTCCTCCGCAGCGGGTGGCAACTACGGGAAGACCCATTGCTAAAGTTTCCGCAATGTTTAACCCATAAATCTCCATAAAGATAGCAGGATGAATCATGACGTCCATTTGCGCTATAATACCAAAAACTTCGTCTTTCGCTACTCCGCCTTGCCAATGAATACGCTTATCGTATTTGAATTTTTCTTTTAAGGCTTTTTGATATCTCTTTTCTTCCTTGGTGCTGGCATTGCCATAAATATGCAAATCAAAATCTCCTTGAATAGTATTCATTGCCTCACATAAAACATGAACTCCTTTTACCTTGTTTATTCTACCTAAATAAAAAAGTTGCCACTTTTTATTTGGCTTCTTTTTTACTTCGTATTCTCGAGCAGGCAATGGGATACCATGTGGAATTACTTTTAGGTTCTCTTCAGGATAACCATTCAGGATCATCGCTTTTGCAATAGCATCAGAAGGCGCAATCATTTGTTGAGAATAATCTATAATTTGCTGCCATTCATCAAATTTCTTTTGTATAGATCCTCTGGCGCCTAAAACAGGACTTAAATACGGAATAAAAGGTTTTTCTTTTATCCAATTTGAAATTTTGAGTGCTTTTTTCGTTGGTAATTGGCGTATTATTGGATATGCATAATTCCCACCGCGAATATTATTAATTACGCAGGGCAGGCAATTATTGTGCGAAGCTTTAACGTGACAAATTTCATCTTTGTGATTCAATAAAGCTCCAACAGGACAAAGAATCCCTCCATGATGCGCAGTAATAACTACAGGAATATAGAGTTCATGCCCAATTCGGCTAACTGCTCCTTTAAAGCCATGTGCATGGATGACACTTGGTTTTACATTATTTATGATTTGACGCAATGTTATTTCAAGATTGGCAGCATTAAAATAATGAATCGTATTTCCTTTATAACTTACCTCTCTATCTTCACCTGGACAAGCAATTGCAATGGGCGTATTCTTATTGATAAAACCATGGACAATGTTTTTAAAATAGACTTGGCCGCCACCATAGGTGGAGTAGATGTCTGAAGAAGAAATGAGGAGAGCTGTCATTTCCGAGGGAGGCAATAAATATTTATCTGCTTGTAACTTTTTTTAGCGTCAATGGGCTCTCCCGTTTCCAGAGAGAAGAGACAATAATTCAAAGATTTTAGAAAATTTATCAGATCAGAAGAACTCGAATTAAAGCTTTTTAAAAACTCATCCGTGAGCTCTAAGACAATAATAGGATTAAATCTTATTATTAAAGACTTCATTCCACGAAGGGCAATAAGTTTTGCACCTTCAATATCTATTTTGACAAAATCTAAGTTTTTAATCTCTCTTAATGTATCGTCCAAAACTATAGTCTCAACATTAATTTTTGTTGAATTATCTTGAGCGCGCAGGGATGCCATTCCTGAATTATTTATGTTTGGAATATAAAACTCTAGAACGCCTTTTTCATTTGACGCAGCTTTGTTTATTACTTGAACATTATTTGCTTTGTTCAATTCAAGATTTGTTATCAATCTATCGACCATCGACGGATTTGCTTCGATTGAAATAACAGATCCTTCCTTTTTGACTATTCTAGAGGCGACTATAGAGAAGTATCCAATATTTGCTCCTATGTCTAAAAAAACATCACCTTCTTTTAAATAGTCTTTTATGAACTTTTTTAATTTTGGTTCATATTCACCTGTAACCCAAAGGTATTTATCAACGAAATCACTAATATTTAACCTGATTTTTAAATCATCATGCAAATTAATTGTAGTAAAGCTTGATTTAAAGTTGTGTGCTAATAACTTTTTTCTTAAAAAGTATTTGCCTCTGTAGTTCTTCTGTGATCTTGTTAATTTCGTAAGAATATTTATCATTTTTTTAGTTTAAGATTCGTTTTTCCTACTCTCTAGGATTTTTTAGTCAAACTTGATAACTTTTTATATTTAAAGCATTACAGTTTTAATAGATCTTGAAAAGTTTTGCCCATGAATAAATATCTACAGATTTAAGAATTGATCTTAATAGGAAATGCACAAAATTTTTTGAATTTAAAGACGAATACCTTAATTTTTTTAGTTTTAAGTGAAATAGTAACAAGTACCATTTTTTTTCAATTAGCGCTGGATATATTGTTTCTTCATGCATTAATTGATATTGCAAATAAAAATTCTTGTTTCCTGATACTGACTCCTCATACATACGATACTTAACTAAAAACTCTTGAACTACATGAATTCGATATTGTCTTTTTGAAATTTCGACTGATATAGGAAAATCTTCGATTAACCTAAATCTCTCATTAAAGCAACCTATCTCAAATAGTTTTTTTGTATTAAAGAATGCCGCAGGGCCCATACCAATTCCTTTTTTCATTGCTAATAACTTTAAATGAAAATCTGGATTTTTTAAATTAATTCTAGTATCAAATGTTAGGTCTTCTTCGAGTCCTGAATTGTCTGAAAATTTTTTCAGATATGAAGCAAAAAAATAAATATTCGAATATTCTTCTGCTTTTTTAACGAAAGTGCTAATACACTCATTTATAAGGATATCATCCCCAGCAATAAACTTAACCCATTCTCCTTCTGCTTTATATAAACCCCGATTACAATTCGCACTTGTTCCAGTGTTCTGTTCCACTGTCACCAACTCAGTTCTCACAAACCGCCCCTTATTATCCGCCAACCAATTTTTGCATATTTCCACTGTATCATCTTGCGAGGCATCGTCTGAAATTATCAACTCAATGTTCTGATAGGTTTGCGCTTTGGCACTCTCGAGCGTTTCCAATACATATTTTGCCGAGTTATAGGTGATGACAATAATGCTCACCAATGGATTTGGATTGGTATTTTCTGTTGTGGTTACTTCTTCCATTTGATTTTCGCTAAGATTCCTGTTTTGTGGTTGAGTTGGTAGATGGAAAAGGTGCTCGCACCGATGATGAGTGCAGTCCCCAATCCATATTTGTATACGTGTGTGGCATTCATTACGAAAACAATAACCACGTAGGATGGCAACTAACGTAATATTTTTCCAAAAAGACCATTAAACATCTCTTTTCCATCTAACTGCAGCTTTAACAACTTTTGCTGGAACTCCTGCTATTAAAGTGTCCGATTCAAATTTCTGGTTGATTATTTTTGTATTGCTCGCAACAATACAGTTATGCCCTATTACGGAATTTTTTAAAATATTACAATTATTTGCAATCCAGACATGATTTCCTATTTTCACATTACCTTGGTGGTTCTGACCTTCAATATAATGCCAATTACTATCTGTTATAAATACGCCCCATGCACAAATAAAATCATATCCAATTTCAATACTTGAAAAAACCATTAAAGTTGTATCAGCGGTAATTCCTGAATCAGACTCATTTAGTCGCCCACCAATCAGCAGTCTACCATCCTGATGAATGCTTATACAAACTCCATTTCCGATAGAGAAGTCTCCTTTAATATGCAAGATTGAGTTCTCAGAAAGTAATATACGAATCGGAGAAGCCCCCATAAGATGAGAATTTATTCGCAAATCCCCGTCAATAATTAATTTCGCATTCTTACCCTTATTAATGATGATGGGACTTTTTAAATTGGTGACTATAATCTTTCCTCTACCCTGATCTATTTTTCTGGTTAAAATCCATGATTTGTATTTACAGTAAACTGTATTTAATAAAATTGATGGTTTTTTGATAATGTTGATTAATACTCTCTGAAAATTCATATTTTGTTCTTGAATATATGAATGCGCTTGTCAATCTCTTTTAAAGCGTGAAGCAACGAAATTAGAGCCCCAAGGAAACATACAATGTAAGTACTTATCGCATAAGTGTTCAATTGCATTAAGAAAAATACTACTGCTGATAAGACAAATTGAATAACGAATAATTTCAAAAAAACTTTAGAATGATTGAACCCATATTTATTATATGCTAATAAATAAACTTGTACATAGACAAGAAAATAACTAACAGAAAACGAAACACCTAGACCGAGCAAGCCGAAAAAGTGATAACCTAAAATATTTAAAAACAAGGTGTAACTATGCGCTAATAGCTCACTTTTAAAGAATAACTTTGAATCACCTTTTGCTAAAAATATATAACCAATTGGCCAACTCGCTGCTTTAAAGAACATTCCTAAAGCAGCCCATCTCATCATTTCATTAATTTCAAGAAACTTATTTGAGTAGAGCGCAATTACCACCCAATTGATGAATAGTATAAAGAAAAGTACGATGGGGCCTATAATCAAAATAGCTATTTCCGATTGCTGATTTACAAGACGGTTGGCTTGCTTATCATCATTTGCTGCACTAGATAAACGTGGATAATAATCGGTGCCCATTGCTGTAAATACCAAACCTACATAGGTGCCAATAATTTGGAAACCTGCGTTGTATAATCCAACATCTTTAATACTCCCTGTATTTCCAATATAAATCCTTACGATATAAGCAACAATGGAGGCTACAATTGCACTCAAGCTCAACATTATACCTAGTTTCAGCATCCCCGAACCTTGTTTCAAGGATTCTGAAAAACTAATTTTTACTTTTTTTATGTTCAATTTGGAGCTAAAGTTTGCAGCAATAACAAATGTAACCAAGGCCATGATGACGATTGCAGGAACAATTCCGTCTTCGCCATAAAAATAATACAATGGCAGAGCCACAAAAACAGATGCAACAGAACCGAGCATATTGGCAAAGGCGAGGTACTTGAGGTTTCGAGTACCTTGTAAAATCACATTTTGCCCAGCTGTTAATTGTCCAATCAATAAACTAATCGATAAAAATATAAACGACCAAGTATAATCGCTATTTCCAAAAGTCAGTTGTGATAACCAAGGAGCTAGAATAAAGCAAAGTAGTGCACCCAAACCACCTGTGAACCAAACTAACTTGCGGAAAACACTAGTAGTTTCCCCCATTCCTTCGTCGTTATTTTTCGCATTTGCTTCAGCAATTTCTCTTACAGCACTTGTATCTAACCCAAAGTTCGTCAAAGAACTAATCAATCCTGTAGTAGAAGTCTACAATCCTACGATTCCCCTCCCTGCAGGACCAAGGAGCAATGCAATGGCTTTGGATCGCACAATTGCAATAGCGATATTAAATAATTGTACTCCTCCAAAAATGGAGGTTGCCTTCATGATTTGACGGTAGGAATCTTTCTCTTCGTTACTGCTCACGAGCAAATTTTAATACCTTTAATGCAATGTACTCCACTTGCTCTTTTGTCATCCCTGGCCAAATTGGCAAACTCAAACAAGTGTTTGCAATCTCTTCAGCAATTGGAAAATCTCCCTTTTTAAATCCTAATGACACGTAAGCAGCTTGCAAATGTGGTGGTATTGGATAATGAATTAGGGTTCCTATTCCATTTTGTTTTAAAAAGGTTTGTAATTCATCCCTTTTCTCCGTTCTAATTACATAAAGATGATATACATGAGCTGCGCCGGTAACAGTTTGCGGCAATGTCAGTCCGCCAATTCCTTTTAAAGCTTCATTGTACCAGCTTGCAATTTCTTGCCTCTGTTTAGTCCAAGCTTGAAGACGCTTTAGTTTTACTGATAAGAACGCTGCTTGCAATTCATCAAGACGCATATTATATCCAATAACTTCGTTTTGATATTTTTTTGAAGAACCATAATTGCGAAGAATTCGAATCTTTTCGGCTAGAATTGAATCGTTAGTTGTAACTGCACCAGCGTCCCCAAGTGCTCCTAGATTCTTTCCAGGATAAAAGCTCGTGCCATTGACATGTCCCCATGACCCTGTTAACTTCCCTTCGAAAGTAGCACCTTGAGATTGGGCATTATCCTCAATTACTAATAGCTTGTGTTTATTTGCTATTCCCATAATTTGAGTCATTTCACATGATTGGCCATACAAATGTACTGGCATTATTGCTTTAGTGCGATTTGTTATTGCCTTCTCAATTAACTCAGGATTGATATTGTACGTATCAAGTCTTGGCTCAACAAATACAGGAGTAGCTCCCACATATGAAACTGCAAGAACAGTTGCAATATATGTATTCGATGGTACAATAACCTCATCGCCTTGACCTATTCCACAGGCCTTTAAGGCTAGATGTAAAGCATCTAAACCATTACTTAGTCCAACACAATGCTGTGTCTGGTTAAAAGCAGCGTATGATTCTTCAAATTCATTAACATTCTTTCCCAAAACATACCAATAGCTATCATATACTTTATCAAAACATAGTCGCATCTCTTCACGAATTAAAGAGTGCATCGGTTCGAAGTTTAAAAAAGGGATACTATTCATATTTTCTCAATGAGTTATTATCTACGACCCATTTTCGACCAAGGTTATCGACGTAGTAATTTTCTTTTTTTTTCATTTTGGAGCCATCTTCATTTAGCCAAGCAACTACCCGCGCTGAACTTCCTAATAATAATGCTCTGACAGGAACATTTCTTTTTACCACTGCTCCAGCCCCTATCATTGAATTTTCCCCTATTATTAAGTCACCAAGTATAATAGCACCAGCCCCAACAGAAGCATTTTCTTGGATAATGATTTTTTGAAAACTCAATGGATACTTTTTTGATTTTGGCCTCAAGTCATTTGTAAAGGTAACATTCGG
>JACCDM011863886.1_pt1 | contig 17404 bp, 5 predicted proteins | sample 7445851 | NCBI WGS metagenome assembly JACCDM01 (sample SAMN15323438, study PRJNA562643) | freshwater metagenome | isolation source: river surface water | place: USA:Blue River Watershed | collected 2017-08-16
ATATAATATAATATGGGCTTTGGATTATTAATTCTTGCATCAGTTGGATTAGAAAATTGTTATTTCAATAAAGATCCATCTGTAACTTATTTTAAAAAAGTTTTTAAAAAAAATTCTAATATTTCAAATGAAAATCTACCTCAATATTTTAGATCATCACCTAATTTTGGTCGTAGATTATCCACAAAAATAGCTAAAAATTCTGATATGATTAAAGATATTACTGTTTATTTTGAATTACCAGATATTCAGCCATCAAATCATTCTTCACTACCTGATGGTGTTAAATTAATGGCATGGGCTAATAAAATTGGTTTTGCTATGATTAGATATATTGATTTAGAAATAGGCGGTGTATTAGTATCTCGTCATTATGGTGATTGGTTAAATATATTATATGAAACAAAATATAGTGGAGATGATGGATGGGATAAAAATATTGGAAATAATGTACAAGTTTTAGTAGATTATTCTAATGGAAAAATAAGTTATAAATTATATATACCATTATCTTTCTTTTTTAATGAAATTGGATTTCCATTAATTAGTATTAGTAAGCAAGATATTGATATTCATGTTGAATTAAATGACTTTACTCAATGTTTTAAACAGTCACCCACAAACTATTTTGAAATAGATAATTATGTATGTTTATATAAAAAAGACGAATTAATTATTCAAAATGTAGACGGAACTAAAAGTGGTGGAATTTTTGTTTATTTTGATGTTTATACTCGTAGAGTATACTATAATAAATTATATAATGATTTTTTAATACCTACAAATAGTTCTTCAAGTAAATATAATATTGTAGGTCAAACATCTGGTTTTAATGTTCAACCTAAAATTGGAACTCTTATTATTCAAGATGAAAATTATTTTCAATCAGTCTATCCTGCATTAAAAGATGCCTATATTTTAGTTAATTATATTTATTTAGATTCAGAAGAAAGATGGTTCTTTTTAAATAATGAATTAGAATATGTTGTTCCATTAATATCAAATGTCTTAGAAAAAGATATAACTGGTATTAATAGTAATTATAATCTAAAATTAGTTAATCCTCATAAAGCTATATTTTGGAGAGCTCAACTTAATAGTAATCTTAATATTAATGATGTATTTAATTATTCATCTTTACCATTAACTACTAATGAAGAACCATTAATTCAAAGCAGTAGAATTTTAATAAATTCTATTGCTAGAAATGAAATTTATAATAATGAATATTATGAAACTGTTCAACATTATTTAAATAAAGCATATTCTACAAAAAATATAAGTATGTTTTCATTTGGTTTTGACCCATTTAATTATGAACCTAAAGGAACAATGAATTTTAGTATGGTAGATGATGGTATTATTCAACTTAATCTTAATAAGTTGGTTAATTATACTAATAGTATTAATGTTAGAGCATATGGAATATATTATAATATTTTTATAATTAAAAATGGTAATAGTTCTATGAAATTCTACTTATAATATTTATAATAATTGACCCATTAAATTATCTATTTTTAATATTTTATATTCTCTAGTGCAAATCTTTAATTTGTACTCTTGATTCGTGTTTGTTTGTGATGAATAAATTAAGAAATCTCTTATTTTCTTCATATTAATAAATCCATTTGGTTGAGTTGATAATCCATGATAATTAAATCCATACATAAAATATCCAAATGGTAAGGCTAAACCTTTATAATAACTTATTACATTATTATGATAACTTGATGGTAATTCTGGTAATATCTCTTTACCATTAATAGAAATGTTTAATTTATCTATAATATCAACTGGCGTTAGAATTGTTGTATTTTTATAAATATTTTGAAAGTATAAACTTAAGATGGTTAATTTATTAGAAAATTTAAGATTTGTATTGTTTAGATTTTCATTAATATGATTCAAATATTTAGTATCTAAATACATTGCAAATCTAGTATTATAATTTTTAATAATTAAATGATTCTTTAATACATTATATCTATATGAATTAGCTGCAATTTCTGCATCAACTATATTAAATACATAAGAATCATTTGGATTATTTGATAAATATTCATTATACCAATTATCTTTATCAACACTTGTTGTATAATTATTTTCATCATTTTTTGTTTTTGCTATAAAAAATATTTCAAGAGTTCTGTTTAATAAAGATATATGATTATATTCTTTTTCTTTATTCAATAAATAATTTTGGTAGTAGTAGAATGAAGTTAATAATAATTCAGTTTTCTTAAATTTATTTAATACATTATTATCAACTGTCATAAATGAATAATTAAAATCTATACTTGGTATAACATTCTTTGTATAAGTATTAATATTACTATTAATATTACTATTAATTAAATTTTCTAATTTTTCTAATGTAAATTTAATTTTAATAGTACTGCGACCCATACTACTAATTGGTAAATAATTTTCTAACATAATTGGTATGGGTAAATTATAATAATAATAAGATTTATCTTCATTTTGTCTAATTTTAGTTAAATTATTAAAATCAGCTCTTTTAAATTCATTTAATATATAATAACCAAATATTCCATAAATATTAAAATTAATCTTTTCAACAATATTATCATCTATTAATAATTCAATTGACTTAAATAATTTAACTCCTATATTTTCTATCCAATCAATATCTAAATAATTTGTAGTATTAGTTGTAGTTGATGTTATAATATCAGGAACTTTATTAAATCCAACTAATGGATACGTAATATTATTTAAATTCATTTCAGAATATCTAAATGTCATAATTACTTTATTAGTTGTTGTATTATCATTTATATTATATTCAAACATACTATCTTTTGGTAATAATATCTTATAAGTTGTATTATTTGTTTGTTCTAATAATGTTCCCATATTGTATGGATAATATTGGTTTAATAAATTTATATTTTGAGATTCTGATATATCAGCTGAATATATTGTTAATAATCCTGGTTCTATATATGAATTTGTTCCAACTATAGCAATTGTATCTTGAATCATTATTATTATTGCTTTGACAAATATATCATTATAGTTAATAAAAATAAAACCATCAAATGGAAATGGTCCTGTATATTCAAAATTATAATAATATTTAGCATTAAATTCATTCAAGTTTGTATCTAAGCATTGTATTATTGGTATAAAATATGGACTCTTATTATCATAACTACTATTATTAGTAGTTACTATTGTAAATTCCTGATTATTTTTATTTTGAGTAATAGTATGGTTAGTATCAGTTACAGTTTGTATTAATTTCAAATTAGTAATAGAAGTTACTGGAGTACTGGTGGTAATAATAATATATTCACTAAATACAATTGATAGTATTGATATACTTGAACCATTATCCAATGAATAAACTGAATTTGTATTAACTAAATTATCTGGAATATTTATAACCATTGTTGTTCCTACCTGACTTACAATTTCATTTTCTATATCATATGATTTAACTATTATCATATCAGCTTTATTTAAATCATCAATTATATAATATGTATCCGTATTAAATGTTATTATATTATTAGAGATTCCATAAATATTTATATTTAATGGGACTACTGTATGACTAATTGTAGTTGTTGTAGATGAAATAGTAGTAGTAGTAGTTTTCTTTAAAGTATAAACATGATTAATCCATGAACCACCAAATGCACTACATGTACTTGGCACACCTTGACTAGCATCATATTTATTATATCTATAAGGCCATGTAGTAGTTAATGTATTATTAATAAACAATCGACTACCATATTGTAAACCTAAAACATTTGAATTAGCTGCTTCAGCTATAGTGATGGCTTGACTTAAACTAGTAAAAGATTGAAAAGTTGCATTAATTGTTCTAATATAAGTTTCACCAGCTATCGGACCACCTGGATATGGATCATTACTATTACCACCATCCCAATGACATCCTTGATCAATCCATTGATTGTTAATAGTTGAAGATGAAGTAGATACAGTTGTTGTTCCATCTGTTGGTAATACTGTTGTTAGTTCATTTGTAATTACTGTATCACTTGTAGTAGATATAATAGTAATTGGATTAACTGTTTCATAATCAGTAATCTGTTCTGTTACTTGAGTTGTATAAACAATAGTTGTAGTTTTTATATAATATATTAAATCAAAATTAATAGTATCATTTGTTGTTATTTTATATGTATTTGGAATAGTATAATAATATTTACTTTCTGGTGTAATAGTTGATAATGAATAAGGTATACTCTCGTTTAATCTATATTTATGGTATAAAGTTGAACCAATAGATTTAGTTGTATCAATAATATTATATGTTAATCTAATTTTATTTGATGTTATTATTTCTACTTTATTAATAGTTGTATTATCTATACTAAATGTCATTGGTAAATCTATATCAACTTGATTATATTTAATTGGTTTTATATCTCTATTTAATGTTAATTCTGATACATAATTATAATCAGTTGATATTAATGATATATTAAATGTTTTAAATACTTCATAAATAATATTAGTTGTTATTGATATATGTCCAGATATATAATATCCACCTGAATTATTAATTTGATAAACAACATTATTAATAGTAATATATACAAAATCACTTGTATAGTTAGCAGAAAAAGTAATATATGTAATCTTATTTGGACCAAGCATACTATATGTTGATGTTTTAACTACAACTTTATTTGTTGCTTTAGATGCTGATTGAAAACTAATAAAATCATAATATGCTCCAATTTCAAATGGTAAAATATAATTACTAATAGTATATTTATCTTCATTATTTATTGTTTGATTATAAACAGCCACATACATTGTATTGTTGATAATAATATAATTATATCTAAGACTACTTGTTCTTAAATTTATAGTAGAATCAGTAGAACTATTAACATAACTTAATATATCAGATTTATAAATAGTGCTATTATAAGCAATATCATAGTTATAAGTACTATTTTGTTCAATAAATAATATTGGAATATTATTAGATGTTATAGTATAGATATTATTTAATGTTGATGAATTAGTAGTAGCTACCATAACTAATCCATAATCAAACTTACTAAAAGTATATGGTTCAGATGATAATATAGATATATCTGTTGGTTGAACCATTTCAGTTGTGCTAAATTCAAGACTATTTGTATTAATATAAACATTATCAATAGTTGGGTCAACTAAATGATTGTAATTATCTTTTATATCTATACTATATATATTAGATGCTTTAATTAAGTCAGTTGATTCATATCCTTCATTTTTTATATCAATAATATATTTGAATATATTATTTGTATTTAATTTATTTATAGTTGTTTCATTAAATGCAGAACTATAAAGAGTATTAATAATATTTCCTTCAACATATATAGTATCAATGGCTTCTGTATTTAATTCATTATATTGATTAAATCCATCAACACCATAATATCTTTTATTAAAATAATAATCATAATACTTTCCATAATATTGATAATTACTATCAAGATTGATTGTTCTATTAAATGTTAATAAATTATTAAATTTATAATTATTTGTATTAAATATATCAAAGAATAATTTAGCTATATAATATTTAACACTGTCCATATATTTGTAATAAATTGGTAATGGTGATTTTATTTTATTAATTCTAGAACCATAATTTATTAATGTATTAATAACATTATTAATATTTGTTCCATACAAGTTATACGTATCATCTGCATTTATAATATATCCAATATTTGTATCAATAATAACAGGGTCTCTTGATATTTTTATTTTAGTAGTAAGATAAGCATAATTAATAGTATAATCAATAGATAAATAATTTGTTCTATAATATCTATCACCTATCAATTCAAAATGTTCTGGATAATTAGTAAATTCATTTTCAATACATAATACATTATTAGTAATAGTCCAGTTATAATTACCATCATAATTTGCAACTACTTTCTTTAAAATATTAATTATATCATCCCAGAAATATCTTTGAGTTATATAATATATAATTTGTTCTAATAAATATTGTTCAACTAAATACAATTCAGTTAATATAGCTTGAGCATCAGTATTATTATACATTAATGTCATGAAAGATTTCATTTTAGTTATTTCATCATTGGTAAAATATGATGTTGATGCTAAAGTAGTAAAAGATGTTCCATTATAAATTAAATCATAGTTATTTAAATATGGTTCTAATTTAATATTATGACGAGTTGTAATTAATGTCCAATTATTCCAATCTTTGCTTTCATTCAATAATGATATAGTTGATAAACCTTCATCATTAATTAATAATTCTAATGCTGGAACTGATGTTGATATTTCTGGTTCTAATACATAATAAAGAGGTTTAACAATTGATAAATTAGTTAATATACTATAAAGAACAGTTGAAGTACTTACATCTAATACTGAATATAATGTATCAATATTATAAGTGTTATCTGTTTGAATTGCAGAATAAGTAATTCTATTAGATTTACCTATATAATTTGTATCATCTATATCTCCAAAATTAATATTAACTGGGGTTGGACTTGTTTGATCTTTAAATGACAGTAAAGTTGCATTAGATTTTGATAAATTAAGAACATTTCCAAATCTTAAATTATAATCATTATTTATATCAGTCATTATTTCTAATTCATCTATAGTCAATGATGAATATTCACTCTTAATAGTAGTTGTATCTGGAATAATACTATCAATACAAGTTGATGTATTATAGGTAAACTCAGTTATTAATTCTAAATAATCATCTAGATATATATAAAAGTATTCATTTTGATCATATTCATAAGATGCTGCTTTATTATTAACAAATATTTCCATTTTATTAAATATTTCCTTATCAATACTACTATATTGTGGACCTAATAAATGTTTACAATGATATTTCCATTTATTGTTAGTATATATAGGTGAACCAGATTGTTCTAATTTAACAGTATATATTAAATCAATCATTTTTCTACTAGTTTGATTAATTTCTCTATAAAAATGATAGTCAGGTTGCATTAAAATAATATTATTATATTTAGTTACAATACATGGTATAACATTATTAAGATAAAAAAACGATGTTTCTATATTTTGGAAAAAGCATGTATTTGTGATTTTAATATGATAATTAGTTTTAGATATAGTTATAAAATGTTGATAAATAGTTCCATCAGTTGTAATTTCTTGTAATAATATATTATCAACAATTTTAAATCTTGGAACAGGTAGATTGCTTCCTCTATATGCATATGCTGGATAATTACCTAAATTATATTCAATTTCATCAGGATTAGCCCATTCATCAACACCATTTACATTTAACATAAGATTATTAAAAGTTTGTGCTGCATCTAAAGGAACTTGATAAAAATTATATCCCATAAAATCATCACCACCAGGAATATTAGAGCCTCCATAATAATCATAAAATTTAACATATAAATTCTCTATTAATGGAATATAGTTTTCATAATAATCATATCTTTCTAATTCATAATTATTATTATTTATATAATTTACTGTATTTAATAAATCAGAACTATTTATACTTTTTGGAGTAAAATAATATGGACTAGTGCAAGGACCAATATTTGCATCTTTAAAATTAAAAATATATTTATTATCATTTGAACCTTTAAATAAGGATGTTAATCTAGCAGGCTTATCATATGTATAATTAATAAATGGATAATCTATAGCATGAGAAGTTCTTAATTTATGATTATTACTAATTAAATTTATATTATTAACATTTGCGGCAGATATAGTTATTTCATATAATTCTCCATTATTAAATATATTAGAACTAGATAATATATCTATATAAAGTCTATGATTAGTTTTATCTATTTTAATAACATTATACCAAACATTATTAATAATAATTGATTGATAATAACAAAATTGTAATGTATTATTATCTATAGCATCATTGAAATAACTAAAAGTATTATAATAAAAATATATATTAGTATCACTGGTGCTTGCATATAAATAGATTTTAACTGCACAATTAGTATTATCATAAATATTTAATTGAGGATTATTAAAATCATGTTTTATATTTCTATAAATTACATCTCTATCTATTATTTTTGCTAAAAATGTTCCAGTATATATATGATCATTATCAATAATTCCATTAACAACTTTAACAATTGGAACATAATATGGGGTATATAATCCAGGTCTAAATGGTGGGTCAACGCTAGTATCTTTAGGTCTAGATATTTGTATCCATCCAGTAAATGTCATTCCACTAATAACATTATTATTAATAGTAATTGTTTGAATTTCAAATGGTTGATAAGGTAAGTATATATAGTTTTGTGTAAATGGTAATCCACCTGCAAGTGTTGGATTAAATGTAATTGTATTATTAGCAACACTAGTTATCATTACTGGATATCTTCCATATCCTAGTGATAGATATCTTGGTGGAAGCCCTGTATCATCAGTAAAAGCTATAGTATAACCAGGTTTAATATCAAATAAAAATCCATCATAATAATAAGTTTGAGGTGCTCCAAAATATGCTAATGCTATTATAGATACATAATTTCCATATGGTAGTTTAAATATATGTTCAGGACCTGGTGGTGGTCCTCCATTTGGATATATATATAAATCATTTGTATATTGTTTTAATTCATTATTTTCAATATAATAATCACCTACTTCAATTCTATCATTATCAACTGAACTAGCAAATACATATTCATGATAATTATAATTAGTTCCTTTCAAAAATGTATTTCTAGTAAGATAATTTGTAAAAATACCAAGACTATAATAACCATTACTAACTGGAACATAATCTGCACTAAATAATACATTACCTGTATAACAATAATAATATTCTGACCATTTAATTATTTGAACATAATAATAACCAATTCTAATAACTTCATTACGTTGCATTTTAGTCCTAGGTATATAAATATATGCAGTAGTTCCATCTATATTATAAGTAATAGGTAAGTTTATAAAAATCGGTTCATAATTATAAATATAGACATCATAATCACCAATTTCTAAAGATGATTCTAATTCAATACCTGTATTATTATTATTCTTTTTAATATTAAAATAATAATTGTCGCTACTTGATTTAAATATAAATAAATTAAATTTTTGTAAAGTTAAATCATCAATAAATTGGTTATTAATAGTAGTATTATTAATATAAGACCATTCATTCATTCTAGAAATATTATAATTTTGAACAGTTGGGTCATATGCATTAACTGGATAATGGGATGCTTGTGAATCATAAAAAGTAGTATATGTATCATTAATACCTCTAACCATTACATTGAAAGAATAATCAGCTATCTCAATATAACTTGTATTATTATCAAAATAGAATGCATCTGTATATTCATAAGTAGCATAAACAGTAGAAACAGATGGTTTTTTTTCTAATTTCCATTGATTTGAAGCATATGAAACATAATATAATGGTTGTATCATAGGAATATTTAATGATGTATCTATAAATTTATGAGGATTTAATGATGAAGCTGAATCAATATATAACCATAAATATATATCTTTAGTTCCAGTTGTAAATGTTATTAAATTATATGTATCAAATGGGATTAATTGATTTGGAATTATTTTAAATTGAAATATTTTATCACCACTTCCATCTGTTATTTTATCTACTGTAATAAAATTATTTAAACTAGTTAATGTTGTTGTTATCCAACTTGTTGGAGTTGAAATTGATTTAATATTTGTAACAACTGTATTTGTTGATAATGCTTGATATTGAGATTTAGTTAAATAGATTAAAGAATCACCAATAAAAGTAATACTACCTGGAACTTGATAATTAGTATAATAATATTGATAATCATAATCAGGTAATTCATTTGTTATCATAATGGGTCTATTATAAGAAATACTTCCACTTTTATATCTAATATTTGTTGTAAAATATGTTCTTTGTGGATATAAGTATGAATCTTGTGTATCAAGTGGTTTATTTGAATTTTGTGGAAGTGTATATTGAGTTAATCCATTTATTGTAATAGTAACGCTTTTATATGTATAACTAAAAGTATTAATATAATAATAATCTGGATGTTCTATACCACTATATCCAATTCCAGTTAATTTATTAGTAAATGGATTAAAATTAAAATAACGACTAAAATTTGGATCACCAAATCTAAAAGTATCAGGATGTGAATAAACAATTGGTTTATCAGTATTATTACAAAAATATACTAAATAATTACCATTACTTATAGTTTGGGTTTCTAAATCTTTTATTTGAAATTCATAAGAATTACTTGTGTTCTTTAAAAATAACCAATAATTTTTATTATCAACATTCTTAATAATTTCTTCATATGTGCTAAAATATGAAATACTTGATTTTGTTATTTTAATTGGTGGTAAATAATTAGAAGAATTAGTAACTGCATAAAACTTTATATTTGTAGATACAGACACATTTATGAAAAATTTATCTAATATAGTAATTAATGTAAATCCATATACTTGATATAATAAATTATTATTTGAATCAAACATAATATAGTCAGTTGATGATATACCCAGTCCTGAATTAAAATATTTATTATAATTTCCAATTGATTTTAATTCAAATTCTGTAAATACATAACTAGAAGTAATATTAAAAGATGTATTATTGTAAACATAACTAAATATTTGTGCATTTGTCAATGTTGTTGATGCATATTTAATAGTAGTTCTTAAATTTAATACAAATTTTTTACCAATTAATAATGTTATAACATAATTACTATCTTTAATTAAATAACCTGTTTGTTCATCAATTGATACTAAATACTTAGTTCCAATAATAAATGGGTCAGAACCAATAAATGAAAATTTATATAAATAGAATGAGAATGGTAAAGTATTAATATTTCCACTAGTTATAGTAGTAGAAGAGCCTATAACTAATTCTCTACTATTATAATTTATTCCATAAAAATTCTCATCAAAAGTTTTAATATTTTCATAATTAAATGTTTTTATAATTGTTAAATTGTCTGCAATAATATAATCTGGTAATGTTAATGTATTAATAACTGCATTACTTTCAAATCTAACTGCACCTACTAATTTATAGTATATATTCATATTATCATATTTTTTCTCTTTATAGTATGGTTTAAATTTATATGGTTCAATATCTTCAGTAGTATATAATGTAGAACCATCATAACTAACATTTTTACCATCAATAGTTGCCTTTGATATATAAATTGATTTATTAGTTGGGTCTAAATTGTCTAAATTTAAAGTAGATGAATTAATTATAAATTTATTGGTATCTGTTGCAAGATGATAATATTTATCTCTCATTTGATATTCTTCATTAAATTCTTGAGGGAAGTTTTTATTATTAACAAGTATTAGAGCTGATTTATTAGCAATTAAATTATTATTCATATTAGTTGCATATGATGAATATCTATCCAAATATTGAATAACCATAGGATTAATTTTAACATATGGAACATAATAACCCCATAATGAATTAACAATTTTCATAGTTGAATTATTATATTTATTAGCTAATACTGATATAAAATCATAATCAGATTTAATCATGTTATTATTTCTATTTGTAAAGTTCCATAATCCAGTTGCTAATAATGTATTATTATCAAAATCAACTAATGGTGCATCATATAAACTTAATTTAATTGTAGATATATTTGATGTTAATGTATAATTATTTAATAATTCTGCATATTTTTCTATATTTTGTAATGTTATGCCAAATTTAGAACCAGAACTAATATATTGTAATATTTCAGTATAACTGCTTATATATTGAGATTGAGCTTCTTCTATTACACTAACTACATTACCATATATATCTGCATACACTCCATTATAAACATGAGTTACTACATTTTCAATATCATCTATATTATTATTATTTGATAATAAATTAGAATCATAATAAGTTGAATATAAATTGGTTCCATTTCTTAACAATTGATTTGAATATAAACTATAAACATTTAATATAATTTCTGTATCTAAATAAGCCTTTGATGAATAATTATCAAATACTTTCATACGAGGAACATTAGTTAATATAAAAAAATTAGTATTTGGTTCAATTTGTGAATTACCAGCAGATAAATCAACAAATGGTAATATTAATGGTTTTTGTATCATATAATCATTTGTTTCACATGTTTGATTATTTAATGAAGTATAATTATATAAATTAGGTAATTTAGTATTATTAAATATAGTTAAATTTATACTTGATAAATTTTTAATAGTATTATCATAAATATTTAAATAAATTATAGGTGGTATTGATGGAGAGGAATCAGACCAAATTGTATTTATATTAGTTAATGTATGTACTACTGATGATGAATCTAAATATGGTTCTGATGAATTTGCTAATAATAATAATTTGGTATTCGATTCATCTGTTAATGGTACAGATGGAATAGTAAAATTTCCTGTATATAATGCTGTTCCTTTTGTCCATCTAAAATTTGTTATATATCCACCATATTGATTATTAGAATAAGGTCCTTCTGCCTGATTTCCTAAAGTTAATTTCCAACCACTATTTCCTATATTTGTTCCAACACCAACATTTACAGTAATTCCAAATTGTACACCATCTAAATAAACTATAATTATCCCACCTGTTCTAACAATCGCAAAATGAGTCCATTTATTTTTATATGTTTGAGCAACTGGTCCTAGAAATTCATCTAAAGTATATTCAATTCCATTAATATATAATACACTTGAATAATTTAAACCAAATTGTAATGCAATATCTTCATAAGGATATGAACCTATTCCAAAAATTCTAGTATAATAATTTGAATCAGTTTGATATTGAAACCAGTCAATTGTAAAATCTGATGTTCCTAAATAGAAATCACTAGTTGGACTTGTGCTATCACTACCATCAACTGTTATATATGAATTAATTGCACTATTAAAATAAAAACTACCAGGAACATATGATAAAACTTGTTGTGGATTTAAAACAGTTACTGGATAATCTATATCATTTATATTTACTTTAAATGTGTTAGAAGAAACAAATAAATTATTATTATTATAATATATTAATGATGATGTATTTAATTTAATAATTGGATATGTATTAGATATAGGTTCTGCACAATCAGAATCTGTTATTGTTAAATTAGTAGTTGGTAATAATATACTTATCATTTGAATTAAATCATAATCATTATAATTAGTTGGTAAATTAGGATTTATTAATGTTGTTCCACTTACAGAACATTTGTATGTTGATATACTATTATTTTTAGTATATTTCATAATAATAGCTGTTCCACTAACAATATTTACATTTACTTGATTATAACTAATAAATGCATTAAATAATGATAATTTATCATAAACTGTAACTATAGCTGTTGTATATGGTTGTGTAGTTGGTTCATACATCATTGGTACTGACATTTTAATTGTTTCATTTACATAAAAATAATTAATATTATTAATAATATTAGTATTGTTATAATTAGATGTATCATAAGTAAGATAAACATAAGTATCATCAACACTATATTCAGTAACATTTAAAAATGCATTCAAATTAGATATTTCTAATTCAAATTCAACTAAGTTGCTTTTATAATATAAATAATTCATATTAGTTTTATTAATTGCAATCTTATTACCTACATTTAATAATGTATAAAATGATTCTAATAATTGATATCTATTAACATACTTTAATTCATGAAAATAATTATTTATATCACTAAAATTATTATTAGTACTTTCAAGATAATAATTAATGTCTTGTCTAGATAAAGTAAGACTAGTTCCAGTTGTTGGAATATAAGCTATATAAGATTCCATGTGGAATAATTCTAATAAATAGTTCTTAATAATATTTCTATCAATATAATATGATAAATCAATATTAAAATAAAATAATAAACCAATATAATCAGGTAAATTTGGTTTTGTTCTTATTTTTTTATTTCTTTGATAAATATAACTATTTATTTTATTATAAAAGAATCTTAAAAATGCATACTCTGTAAAATATTTCTTTTTTAATGTATCGAATAGTTTATAAACTACTACTGAATAAACATTAAATACATCTTGTGGATAATTTTCAATACCTACAATATATGGATAAGTAGTATTAGTAAAATTATAAATTGCATCTAAATAATCATCATTATTAAATCCAATTAATGCATTCTTTTCATCAAATCTATCTTGAACAACTTTTAATTCTATCCAAAATGTTTTAATACTATTAACACTAGATGAAAATAATAATACATCATTGCTTATAATACTTTCTTTTGAATAATAATTCTTTTTAAATTCATAAAATAATAATACCTCTAATTGTTTATTATAATCTAATTTATCTAAATTTATTAATAAATTGTTAGTCCATTCTGAATTTGAATTTACATCTAGATATTTAACATTAATATTTGGATTATTTAATGTATTATTATTTGTATTAATTACTAATTTTATAGTATCTAATATAGTTGGACCAATATCATCTATTACTAATTTATGATCTCCTGCTATAATACTATAAACTACATTTAAACCATCAATCGTTTTTATTATCATATCAGTTGTAAGCGTAAATGGTAAATTAAATGTTGTTATATCTACAAAATAAGTAGGATAATTAGATGTAATAGTTCCTGAACCAAATACTAGATTAGCATCTGTTAATTCATATTCATAAATTGAGTCAGTTAAGATTGTTGTTATCTTTTTATAAAATGTATAAGTTTGTACAAAGGATGGATTTAAATTTGTTATTAAATATTCATAAACTAATGGTGTCTTTAAAATTGCATCTTGAGAAATACTATCAATTGAATTAACTGTATTAATATTATTAGCATCAATATAGTTTTGGATTAAAGTAATATCAGAATTTGATACATTTTTATTATTATAAAGAACACCAAATTCAGTTCCCATAAAATTATAATAACTACTATCAATAGTTGTATCAAATTTATTTATATTTTGATATTCATTTATTAAATCATCTTCAATTATTTTTGTAATATAATTATCAAATGAGTTTTGTGTTAATAAATTTTGTTTATAAGCATCATAATTATTTAGTAACTTTTGTAAAGTTATTTTGTCATAATTATCACATAAATTTAATAATAAAGGTATAATATCATGTGAGTAATAATTATTCATATTAAATGAATAAAATATAATATTAGTATTGTCATCTATATTAATACCAGTTAAATCAATAAAATATTCTTTAACTTCATTAAATTGAAATTGAAATGTATTATAATTTAATTCAGGTTGTTTTAAAAATAAATCAGGTATTAAATAATAAGTATATTCACCTGGTGAATGTTCATACATTATTAAATAAGTCATATGATTATCAAATATCATTTGATTAATTGTTGCATTATTAGTTGTAGTTTGAGTTGTATTTGATAATTTTTCAATAATTTGAAAATATGGGATTTTAACAGTTAGCCATACTTTTCCTAATAGATGAATATCTTTTGGTATTTTAACAAATGATGTTTCATTCCATTTCATTCCAATATTTTTCATAGATATTTCATCTTTCATAAATATTTCTGGTATAAAATAAGATGTTTTAAAATATGATATATTATTTGTTGTATCTAATGATAAATATATATAATCATTTTTCATTGTATTAATTTGCAAATCTGCAGTTATAAGTAAGTCTTCTAAGTATTCCATTATTAGTAAAAAATAGATTTTTTCTTTATAATAATAATGAAATATGCTTTAAAAGTAATCGTTTTAGAGAATTGTCCTTACTCTATAGCTGCTGCTGAATTATTAACTAATCATAATATTAAATTTAAAAAAATTTTAGTTAATCAAGAAACTAAACATAAATATAAAACTGAACAAATTTCTACGTTTCCACAAATATATTTAATAAATAAAGATTCTGATATTAACCAAAGTTTATTATTAGGTGGATATTCAAATTTAGAAGAAATAATTAATATTATGAATTCATCTACAAAATTAGAAATAATTAAAAATAAATTAAATAAAAAATATTCATTATTTGATAAAAAAACTATTTTAAGAATCATTGAAATATTTTCTCATGTTTGAAAGATATAATGAATTTTATTTCTATATTCACCTACTACTTTTGAATTAACATCAAAGATACGCCCATTATCTTTATTTTCATAATAATAATTAATATTATTAATTGTTATTTTATCCAAAATAATTTCATCATTAGTATTATCAGATGTTATTTCTGAGGAATTATTTTCATCAGATGTTATATCTGAAGAAATATGTTCTTCTGATATATTCTCTTCAGAACTAATATTAGAAAAAATAATTTTATTAATAATAGCAGGTTCTTCAGTATTAAGATATTTATTTTTTAGCATTTCTAAATCTAAATTTTCACCAATTGAAATTCTTTCTAATAATTTAAGAATATTTTTAGCATATTCTTTATTTAATTTACTATAATTAGTCTCAATATTCTTTAAAAATGCTTGGGCATCTAATAACATCTGTTTGGAGTGCTTTAATTTTTTCATTAATATTAATTAAATGTCTTGAAATAATATATATATCAATTTTTATTTGTGAGTTATAATTTACATAGTAAATTATAACTTACCACAAATAACTTTTGATTTGGATAGTATTAAATTTGTAAAATTTAATCCCCAAATCAATTTTTCTAATATAGGTAACACATTACCCAATACTGTTATATTCGCTATACGAATATAAGAAACCTTTTTAGATATAATAGTAAAAATACTATTATATCATCATCCTTATCTTTTGACTTCTCTTTAATATTGAAGTTATTAATTAATTTCTTTTTGACAATATAACCATTATTTAATTTATTATTAACCCAGAATCCCAATAAATAAGATGCTGTCTGGTTATATTTATAATCATTTTTCATATTAATATATGATTATATTTTATATTATATATTATAATCAATTTTTCTTATATATATATAAAAATTGATTTAATGAGATAATGGTTTTAAAAGAAACAAATATTTAATATTAATAATGTTTTTAATAGATAAATATAAAAATGATATAAATTTATCATATTCAATAGTAGATAAATTATTAGACTCTTTGAATACTCATAATCAAATTTATTCAAATATAGATAATGTTATAAAAGAAAATTATGATAGTTTCAAGAATATAATTTATAATATAAAAACTGGAAATTGGAAATATGCCAACATGCCGCATTTATTATTCTATGGACCTGATGGATGTGGAAAAGAATTTATTATTGAAAATTTATTACAAAAAATATTTTCAAAAAAAAGTGTTGAAGTTCAAGAAACTGAATATACTATAAATGGTTA
>JACCDM011029535.1_pt1 | contig 17393 bp, 14 predicted proteins | sample 7445851 | NCBI WGS metagenome assembly JACCDM01 (sample SAMN15323438, study PRJNA562643) | freshwater metagenome | isolation source: river surface water | place: USA:Blue River Watershed | collected 2017-08-16
AGGATTTCGAGAACAGATCGCACCGAAGGATTCATCCGTAAGACCCTTGCATTGCACTAACGCCAAATGAGTAAGCCCCGTAAGTAGTGTTGATATCTCCATAAGTATGCTGTGTGTCAATAAACGACATGAAGACAAATCTAGTTGCGTTAATCTTGGTAATAAACGAAAGATTTCAGCGTCTCGAGCCAACTGATCGCAGTTGTGTAAGTACAGATGAGTTAGAGAAACTTTCGACACCAAACTTACCATTTGCGCTTTGGACAAATTTGAATGCGAACCAATATCAAGCATTTCAAGTTTTGGGCATTTCTCTAAAGCCGCAAGAGATCGATTCGTCAGCTGAGACAAACTGGGAATTGCCGTGCCAATACACAACTCAACTAGTTCGCCACCACATCGCTTGGCAATATGCTCGACATGTTCATCACGAACCCACTCACCTATAAAAATCCGGGGATGCCTATTCTTTTTTCGTCGCAGCGGGGATTCGCATCCAATATGGATTTTTGTCATATCTGGTGCGACTGCACTCAAGACATTTTCAAACTGTTGTTTTCGAATTATGGTTGGGGCAAGGTCATCCAGTGCTCGAATAGCCTTTGCGAAAGCTTCGTTGTGTCGCTGCGAGATTATGGGCCAGTGTCGAGCTGCAAAAGAAGCCAATCGGCGCGATGTCGATCGCATCCGGATCACCTCTAGCCCACAAAAGAAGCCAAAGATGACGTTGAGGTGATCATTTGGTTGACTCGTGAGAAGGTCCATTGCTTGTTATGTTTTGTTCTTTCATCTTTTTTATCGCGAGCGGCAAAAAATTCATCAGTTGACGCTATATAGTCATTTCTTCGATCCGATTGGGTCGATGTAAAACGTCATGTCGGCAGTTGGATATCGTTGCTGAAGCATACAAATGTTAGCAGGAGATATGTAGGAGGCACTATCCATGCGAAGTTCGGTAATGGGGAGCGCGCATATGAACTCTATTGATCGGTTTGTTATCCTTGAACATCCAGTCATCAGCAATCGATGCAAAAGCGGGCAGTGCTTAGATAATGCCCAGACAGCAAGATCTGTCACCATACCACAGTAACGTATGTCCAGATGTTTTAAGCTCTGGCGTCGTGCGACGCTGCGATCAATGCCATCATCGGTGATCGATGAATTAAACGTGATCTCGAGCGATTGCAAATTTGGGTTCCTGTTGCAGATCGCAATGAGCGACATGTCTGTAATATTTGGACACTTCTTGAGGGAGAGTCGTACGAGCAAAGTAAGGTATGTAGAAATCCGAGCAAGCGTTCCGTCATTCAAAGAATCGCACATCGACAGATCCAACACAGATAGCGCTGGGCGTGTACAAACAATGTCTGCACCGTCGACGAGTTTACTACAGCCATTCAAATACAATTCAGTTAAACGTGTTTTGGCTACGAGGCTCGCCATCTGTTTTTTAGACAGTTTAGTTCGCGAATCCACATCTAACATGGTCAACTTCGGGCAATCTTCCAATGCAAGCAATGCTTTGTCGGTTATATCGAGAGTACACGGATATGCTGACCCTATACATAGCCTCTGTAACTCGCGTCCACATCGAGCTACTATGAGTTCAATATGATGGTCTCGGATACTATCATAAAATAGGGGTTTTGAAATCTTCCGATGTTTTTGGTCGAAAAACCGGGAATTTCCAAATCCAATGTAAACCTCAGTTATGCCAGGCATCAGATGATGCCACAAAAAGGTTTGGAAAGGTTGTTCTCGAGGCTGATTGTAGTTCCACTCGCTGATCAGAACATGATAAGCGTTTGCAAAGGTTTCGTTATGCTGTTGCGAGATCGCAGGCCAATGTTTGTTTGCAAAAGATGCCAATCGGCGCGATGTCGATCGCATCCGGATGACATCTAGCCCACAAAAGAAGCCAAAGATGACATCGAGATGGTCGTTCGGTTGACTCGTGAGAAGATCCATCATGATGATATATGCTTGTTTCTTCATCTTTTTTATCGCGAGTGGCAAAAAAGATGAATGCATGTTTATTGTGCTTGCAGGTCCCAAATCAAACCATCCCGATCAGGATTCGATTGACAATCATTTCGTTGACTTCCCAGACTTCGATGCCCCGAGACGTCTCCCGCGTGATCGAAAGCGGACACTTCTTCTCGAGAATTTCCCGAATAGCCACTTGTTTGAAGTCGTCTGTAGCTGATTGGATGTAGCTTGGGCATCCATTTCCAAGCATTGAGATGCGCATTGACACCACACGGGTCAACTCATAGATAGTCAGCATATCGCTTGTTACGCGTTTGTCTCGAGGAACGACGGTTTTGGCACGTACAAGTTGCTGCTGGCTCATGGTGTATACATATATATAGATTCAATGTTAACGGAAATTGCGGTTTTTTGTTATGTTCCAGTCTGGTGGATAAACCATCAAAATCAAGACCTGTGGCCACATTTCGCGCAAATGTATGTGATTGCGAGAGATGTGTTGCGGGTGATGATTGAGATGCCATGCTTGCAGCTTGGACATTCGCGAAACACACGCATTGCCGCCGCATCATACGCGGCATTGGCAACAACATGACTTGTCGGGGTTCGCTTGTCTTCGACGAAGATGCACGTGTCTTCAGCGGTTGGTGGGTATGTGATCTTGCATTCCATGCAGAGAAATCCGAAGGATGTCGCGGTAATCTGCTTTACGAGCAGGGCTTGGCATTCATTGCAAAAACGTGGCATTTCTTGTTCAGTTGAATTGGGTCGGATTGCTGCCCAGTGACTCTTCACTATACTGTTCTTTTCAAACTTTACCGTGATTTCTGATGCAAACATGCGTAGCACATCGCCACATATTTGTCTTGGCCACCGACATCTGGCTGATCCCCTGTCGACGCTCGATCATCGTTTCGCACCGAGTACATGGCGTCATCATCCCCACATTTTCCGCAAACGGATGTCAACAAAACACTCGTTGAGAGGTGCGGAGTTAAGGCTGCGATACACGGAAAAGGTGTCTGATCAGCGGTCCCATTGAGTGCCGCGACGATCACCGATGCCCCGCGACGCTTCTGAGCAAGGCAAAAATCCACCAAATCCGGGAAGAACTGACCCTCGTCTATCGCAATAACATCATACTGATCCACCTCGAGATGGCTTAATTTCACGTCCGAAAAGGTCGCATTCTCTTGTTGACTACTATGGGTTGAGACAGCACTCGTGCTGTACCGTGTATCCCCGGAAAATTTGATCAGAGCACAGGTTCGCTTCCCCATGGAAAAAGTGCATCGCACGACCTCGCGAAGTAGTTCTGTCGTTTTGCCGCTGAACATTGGGCCATAGATAAGTTTGATTGAGCCTTTTTGCGGGGCTGGCGGCCGCGGAGAACTCATGCTGAAAATTGCTCGCGAAATATGACACTGGCTCTGCAGGGATGTCTATCTCGATTGTACATTATCAAATTTCCATGTTTTTGAGGTGTTTTTGGGGTATACCATCGCCAAGTTTCGCGTGTTTGATGTCACATTTGATATTTCAGCAAAGTGAAAAAACTGATCATAATACATCTAAGTACTGTTGTTCGTAGGGGGAAAAAGTCAACATCCCCAAAAATGCCGAACACATTCGACGATCTCGTCGGAAAACTGCGTAGTCTCAAGCAACAGCGACTTCATCGCCATAATCCATGCATTGGCAAAACACCGACAGATCCCATGTTCCGATGGGTCATGGACCGCAATCGACCAAAATGCCGACGGCTTGCCGAGTATGGTGTCTGTCCATATGGCAGTAGGTGCCGTTATTCACATATTGACCACCCTTTCGTCGCAGAGTCGAAAGATGATACTTATCAGTGCGTAGGTGTCTTGAAATTCGCATCACGAGAAATCCGGGGATTGTCCGAGCGTGAACTCATTATGCGGCGCTTCAGTAAGCATCGAAACATGGTTATTCGCGAATTTACGCCTCCATCATGGAAGAGGAAATACGGTCCGCCAAGCTGGGTTCACACACGGGAATCTCGCAAAAGTGGTCGCGCTAAAAAATACACACTTGCCTACAACGGACCTTATCTCCGATACAAATGTGCACGGTTCATGGAAATTCTCGAAAATTGGTGCTATATGGTGAACGAGCCCCCTAATGCTGTCGAAGAAAAGAACTGCGAAGAACGTATGTCGCCTCTCATTGAGGCATTCGAAGGCTATCTCGCTGAATATTCGCGCATCGTTCGCGAGGTAAACTTCGAAGTCACGCAAATTTCGCCGGAGAATGACAAACACCTCTGTGATCTCGAGAACAAACTGTATGAAGAAGATATGGCGATTTATCGGATTTGGCCTCGCGTGGCTGCCAAATATTGCAAGAAGCGATTTGGGGAGATTCTCGCCGAACTGCGGGGATTGTGTGCTCAAGTGCAGATCAAGTGTCGACTCACTCCGGAAGATCTCACTTCGTACAATGCACGTCAAGAAAGGTTGAGTGTGCTTGAAAAAAAGCGCGTTAGTATGTTGCAAAACGTGCAACTGCGTGTCATTAAGAAGTACGAATATGTCAATGTTGTCGCGCGTCGATCGAGTGCGGGGCACTTTCAGGACATCTTTCTCGCGATTCGCAGTCCCGATGAGCGGGGAGTTTGGCTTCCGATCATTTTCCCCGGATACAAAAAACTTACGAGGTCTCTCTTTGGAAAGGATTTTCTGCGTGATGTTTCGCGCCAATCGCGAACCGAGGTCTCGCCAAAAGTCTACAAAATCGAAACTTTCTCTTCCGAATGGCGTCGGACCGTTGTCAAACCCGTGCGGAATATTCATCGATCAACGCCCGAAGAGGTTTTTGCGCGACACAAGGTCGATGAAATGGTGTTTCAAACAGCGGGTTAACAAGATTAACCACCATTATTGGGCTCATCTTGCTTGACATCATCAACACCCGACTCGTAAGAATCAACATTAACCATATCAACAAATGTCAGTGTGCCGATGTTCTGACCTTCCGCACCGAGATGAACACGCACTGCGCCGTCAGCATCGGCCTTCAGGAGGCCTTGGATTCGCAAACCATGTACGACAATCTCAGCTGCACGTCGACGATGAGTCCAATCATTGGGCCATTCGTAGATGCTGAGGATGCTATTGACGTCATAATACAGCTCATAATGAGTGGCGTATTCTTGGTTTTCCATCAGTTTGACAACAATTTCAGCGGGAATTGTCGTTGAATAAACAACTTCAACACAGTAATGATCGAGACAAAGCGTTGCGCCGAGGCGATTGTACTTGATGTATTGGAACTGACCAAAGGTCAGACGCGTTTTTTGACCTGCCAAAACAGGATGTGTGATGCAAATCAGCGCGAAGATCGCGATCAGCTTCAGATGCGGATGCATCGTTTTTGAGGTTACCAATGTTCAGTTTTTTGACCTTTTTACTTTAGTTGTTAAATAGATGCTGAAAAAAACAAACATAACCCATATTCTATTCGAGCAAATCAAAACACCGACACATGGAGCCGCATTGCTACATCTACCTTATCCACCCGGGTGATTGCGCGCCGGGCATTCACAAAATTGGACTAACGCGCCAGCAGTCGAATGACACGCGAATATTACGCCGGATGCTCGAGTATCCGAAGAATACAATTGTCTATCTTGAGCGCAAAGTTCAAGCGTCGAAGCTGCAATTGATCGAGGCCGCAATCATAAAGTTGTTCGCAGCCAAGTATCGGTTGTTCAAAAAGCGCGAATACTTTCAGGGAGACATCGATTCGATGCTGCGCGATGTGAATGACATCATCACAAACATCGAAAATCCCGCGCATCTGAGTGCATTAAGCGCGGCTCGGATGATACGCGATGCGAATATTCAGCATTTCCGCGCGATGGCAACGCTTATGGGGAAGACTTCTGTCGAGACTGATGAGCAGATTCGGGTGCATTTTGGCGAGGGTGATGCGACTCCGGATCAGAGTGTGTCAATGGAAACAGCACATGTTGAATCGACGACATGCGTTGTGCCAATGACACCAGATGAAAAAGAAGATTTGGATGATGGCAGATCTTCGCCGAAAGATGACTTTGTCGCGCCGGAAGCCTTCTTCGATGATGTTGAATCGCTTTTGACACCCGAAGAACAAACATTTGTCGCGTCGTCATCGCAAAGTACTCCAACAAAATCAGCCGAAACCAGTGGCAAACCAGCGAGTGTGTTTTCAAAGATCCAGTCAAAACCAGTCGAGACCCAGGCAAAACCACCACAAGCATGGTCATCTAGTCTCTGGGAAGGGCTCCAAACGATACTATCTGTGATGGGTTCACGCTATCGGGTTGATCCAAATGCCCCAAAAACATCGACAGACCCGAAAACAATCAAGCCGGGACACGCTATTGTCATTGACAGTTTCGTGAACCAACTACTTGATGACTACAAGCAAGATGTGAAGAAGGTGGAATGGATTGTCAAAGGAACGAATGCCCAATACTTCTATTGCATCTTTCTCGAGTTCCAAAAGCAAAAGTTCCCGACTGAAACAACCATTAGCTCGTTTGTCTTCGGCCGCGAGATCAAAAAATACGCGTGCATCACGCATAGCCAGGAAGGAGGTCGCATAAAGTATGTGCTTAAAGTGTGATTTTAGAGATGAAACGTCGCTTATAAAGCCTTTATAAGCGATCTTTTTTGAATCTAAAGGCAAAATTTGATACTGAGAAGTATCCACAAAAATCGACCAAAAATGGGGAGTCATGCATATATCTATCTTATAAGCCCCGGCGAGTACTTTGGACAAAACATTTTCAAGATTGGTATGACCATTGAAAAATCCGATGATACCCGTCGTATACAGCGTATTATTTCATATGGCAAAAAAACAGTGATTCACCTAATCATGAAAGTTACTGAAAAGAATGTTCTGGGTATCGAGCAAGCTATCATTAAGAAGTTCTCCGCCAAGTATGGGAAACCTGTTAAAGGCCATGAGTATTTTCGAGGAAATGTACTGGACATGCGGTATGATGCTATTTGCACAATCCACGACATCGAATGCTGCGGTGCACCTCTTGCGAGGTATGACACCGAAAGTATCCTGTCTGAATACATGGCCCTCCAAACACAATCAACTCGAACAAACGTTGAGACGGAACCTCTCGTTGCCGTTGTTCCAACGATGTCCATCGAACAAAAGATCCAACTTGAAGAAGCGGATCGAGCAACACAACATGTTGCGAGGGTCGAAAAAGAACACTCAGCGTTAAAATTACCTGAGGTTGCATCTCAAGAAACGCTGACGGATCGACCGATGATTCGAATGTACGATCATTATTCGCTCGACTGGCTTCTGCTAAATCTTGACAGTATGGTTTTTGACGATAAAGCGTCAGCTCTCGCATGGGCTGAGCAGCATGTTCCACGTGTATTTGCAATGATCAAACCGGCTGGATTTCGTGTTGATGGAATTTCAATTATGGTTTCCGACATAGTAATCAAAGTTTCCGAAAATGCAAGCGTTCGCGCAACACAACTGAATGATATGCACCCCAATGCTGCTCGAGAAATTTGTTTAAAGTACAAAGAAGCTATAGGCGGGGAGAAGGTGGCCGTTGGTGAAGTTAGGTACGTTGAGAAATCCCTGAGGATATCGGAGCTCATCCGCGATTACGAGCATTTTGTTCGACGTTACGAAAGTCTTTCGTACTGCTATGAAGAAGGTAAACTCGATATTTTCGGACCACATGGTGTCCAGTTGCTGACATGCACGCCAAATCCAAAGGGCTGCGACGTAATCTTCAAATACCTTCGAGATGTGTTGTGTTGCGGAAACAAGGTTCATTTTCACTATTTACTTTGCTGGATTCATAATCTTATCACATCAACAAAACAGTCGGGAGTAGGACTTTGTTTGGTTGGTTTTCCTGGAAGTGACAAATCGACCCTTGGTAAACTACTCATTACCCTACTGGGTAAACATCATGGCGAACTGGTCAGCAAGTATTGTATCGGTCGCATGTCCACACATGGAAAACGGCTAGTTTACATTGAAAATGTCGGTGATGAAGAGGGCGATCACTACTACGTAATGAACAACATCAAATGTCAAATTACAGGTGATTATGGTGTCAACATGAGTGAATGTATTGATGAACGAGGCTTTAAGGACGTTAATGAATACCTCATTTGTTTCAACGACGAGATCATTTTACCAAAGACGAAGATTTCAGATGTTATGAATCACTTCTTTGTTCTCAATATCGACGAGAGTTACATCGCGATAGAGAACGATGATTCGCCGGAGAATCTGGCTCGCATCGACTTTTGGGACTCAGTCAAACGAGCAAGGCTCGATGATGGAGTCATCCTGGAGTTCTATAATCGAATCATCGGACTAAAAGACGTGATCCCCTGCGGCGATCTCGCAAAGCCTAGCGTAAAGCCAGTGACTCGGATGAGTAAAGATGTTGCCGAGAGCCTCAAATCACCAATCGAACGATTTTACGACTTCATCCTGCGTCGATTGAATGCTGGTATAACTCGAGATCCTGAGTATCACGATCTTGTTTTTGGGAAAATGCGAGCTGGCACCCTATACAATTTGTACAAAACGTGGCTGAACCAGAACGACGGAGATGCAAAGCGTATTGACTCTCAGATGGCTTTCGGCCTGAGGTTCAAGAAGTTCAAAGGCATTTCGACTGAGGCACGAGGAGGATTTGTCTACTATCGTTACATTGGTATGGCATACCATACGATAGCATTTCGCAAATATGTCGACGATACATCGAAATCAGACTCACCAAATACTAAATACAAATCACTATTCGACGGAACCATATCTATCTCACAATTTTACACATTGTACCGGGTATGGTATAGGATTCAACCAAATCCGACGCAATGTATTCCACTCACGCTTCATGAATTTGAAGCTTCGTTTGTGCAATACACATGTGTCCGGCGTTACATAAACTCTGAGCTGTGTTGCAAATGGAACATCCACACAAACATTTGAAATTTCAGCCATTACATAGACCAAAATGCCCAAAATCGCATACATCTATCTTGTTATTCCCGGAGAGAAATTTCCCTTCCCGGACCTCTACAAAGTAGGCAAAACCGTACACGAGTACTATCGACCCAGAGACTCGACATTGATTCGCCGCGTGTTGAATGCTTATCGAGGCGGGGAAATCCTCGGTCTATTCGAGGTCCCGAGTCATCATCTCAATGATATCGAGACATCCATCATTCGCGAATTCAACACCCGCTTTCGATCACACCCTGGTCACAAGGAATTTTATTACGGGAATCATCGCTTGATGATGTTTTATATCGCGGAAAAGATCTTTCGCATTGGAAATCTCGCGATTCAGCCGAATCTCTTCAGTGAAAATCTCAGTGAAGTCATCGCAGCTGAAGTCACCAAACGCGTCGAAGCTCTCGTTCAAGCGGCTTTGGCTGAAGCAAAACACGTCGCGATGGATCAACTTCGTGCCGTAGTAAGCCATGAATCATCGCGAGACTCGCCTCAAATCCCCTCGCGAACGTTGTTCGATCTTTATAAGGCTGTTTCGCAAGGCCATGACAAGGATCGCGGTGCGATCTCACGTTGGCTAAACGCCAACATTGACCTATATTTTGTTCGTGTTCAAGACAAAATCATGTGCCGATTGCAGAAAACTTCACGAGAATTAGTGGCTTTTACCGAGGAACATGATATGAAAATCACACACATTGCGGTCAATGATGACTATCTTCCGTTGCGCATCGACACTTATTCTCTGTACAACATCGTTACGGAACTCTTCGATGCCGAAGCTGAAGAGCTTAAGGAGACATCTTTGTCGTTCGTAAAGACTTTTATCGAGAAGTTTGTCAAGGCAAATAGCCTGCCGACATCTCCAATCGATGGACAAAAAACATCATCATGTGGAATGTCACATCAACTCATCCGTCAAAACTTGCGGAAGTACGTGCAGAATCTTCGTCAACGATGCCTCGAGAAGGAAGACATACGTCGAATTTACTGCGAAGACGGTGTATCTTGGGCCTTCATCTTTACTGAAATTTGTTACTTTCTCTTCGGACGAATGATTCGCCAACACAAAATTCTCGATCCAAAGATGATAGAAGACATGCTTTTGGAGAACTCGTTTCTCAAAATTACCGATGGGAGCAACACATGGTTCCGACTCATTCTCTAACTACTTGGCCATTGCTTAATCGGGGTAATCCTCATCCGGCTGATCGGCCTTTGGCGGAGCTTCTATTGGTTCGGTGTCAGCATCGACTACCTTTTTTGTGCTTGGTTTGATAGCATTTGGTTGTGGTCCTGGATCGCCGCGATATTTTGAGATAGGCCTATACCATTTGACTGGTTCCAAGGAGACTGAGTTAATAGATTTGGGCAAAAACACATCAAGCTTCAATTCTTCCGCGAGATCCCGGCACGACTCTTCGATTTCGCCAACAGTACTCACAGACTCAAAAGAAGGCCTTGTACATACAACAAACGTGATCAGCTTGCCGAGATTTTGGATCGCCGTTTCGTACTTTTCAACCAAACTCGGCGTTTTTGCCAACTCGCTGCAGGCACGTCGCCAAAGATAGATCCATGGAATGGAACGCCGAGCCAGAAAATGCTCCGGCGCATAGGAAATGTTGAGATGAAGCAACCGTGTCTCCTTATAGAGTTGGATGTACTTTTTGGCGAATGCTTCGAGGCATATCTCGAGAATGATGCGATCGAAACTGAAAGGTTCCGGGTCAATCTTCGTCGTAAAATCCCGCACAAATATCGCAATGTCGATCATCGTTTCGGCGTCTGAGATCAGGCCAAAATCAAGATATTTGCTGCACCGGGGGTCGAGTCGCAACAGCATCATGACTGCATATCGATACAATGCGGGAAAATGAAGTTCAGGTGAATTGCCACCACGTAATGGATTTGCCAGCATTTGGGACATACGACATATGGCTTGCATCAATGTCGTTGGTGTTTTCCTCGCAAAATGCGTCTGCGAATGATGCCCAACGAGCTGAAGCACATCTACAAGATTTGTCTTATGCCTATTTTTGAGCAAAGACATATATGGTTGAGACTTACTCGGATCGACAAATCCATCGATGCAATCGGAGACTGCGGCCCCATGGCCCGTTTTGGCAGCCACGACATTACCAGGATCTGGCAGATTTGGCATCATTTGATCTACGATGCTGTTCCATATCCAGAAACATCGAGAGGACACAACAGATCCGCGGCAATTAGTAAAATGATGAACCATACGCTGGTAAAGCTTGATAGCAGCACTTAGCTGGAATTTCCAGTTGTTCATGGCTAAACATATGAACTTCCTGCGAATGTCGACCGGGGCATATCCCTCTCGCACCCATTGGATGAACATCCCACTGGTGCAACTGACGTATCGGCTGATAAAATCGCTGGTGTGTTGGTATGGCTCCTCATAGGGTGGTGGTGCATGTGGGGGCACAGTTGTCGATGCCTTTGGAGGCGGTGTCGATGGCGTGGGCGTCGATCCCCTTGGAACGAATGGTTTGGCTCTAGGATCGAGTTTTGTGGTTTTCTCCATTCAACAAGCCAATGTCTCCATAAAAAAGCATTTTTCAACTTTCTAATTGTTGAAGAGAGACATCACTTTACTCAGGAGGCATCATCCACGACAGACGGTTCGACAATCGACCGAATTGCATGATGTTCGATTGCAACAACTCGTTTAGACCATGGGCCTTCACGGTAAGAGGATGCCATTTTTTGATTCGAATCAACCGACAAAAAAGAAGCACGCCGCTTCGACCTCATTGTAATGTTTTTGTTTTTTGTTGTTTTTGTTGCTTTTTGTGTTTACCCCACCCTCTGCCAGCCCAAACCTTACCCTAGAACAACGCTACCGCCGTGGCAGCAACCCCATGATCACCCAAATCTCAACGCCACCACATGATCTCCGCAGAGAGCGCAATGCTGCGGAGCAGGCTGAGGTGCACCGCACCGAAGCATCACGTGGTGTAGCGGAGCACTGCGGAACCGTCCGAGACCAGCAGGAAGTTGATGCAGCGCGCCGCCACATACAGCGTGCCCTCCGTCGAAGAGCTAATTGTCGTGCTCGTGATCTCGAGGAAGAACTCGCGAGCGCGCGACAGGTTGAGGTGGCCGCTCGGCTGGTGCGAGCCCGGGTACACGCAGAACGGGATGAAGATCACGCCGGGGTCCTTGGGCGACGTCACGTTCGCACCGCCGTACACGAGAGGCGTGTAGCTGTTGAAGAAGCCCGTCTCGAACGCCGTGTAGAACGGCACGCCGTGCACCTTGAGCGACAGCTCGGAGATGTTGGCAGTGAGCTCTGGCACCACCACCTGAAGCCCCGCCGTGGCGTCGTTGTCCGCGTCGGCACGCAGCAGGTACATCTTGGCACCAGTGAGTGTGATCGCTGCGGCGGGCACGGGCTCCACTGCCATCGTGCCGGAAGCACCACCACCTGCTGCCTTCACGAGGAACGTCATGCCGCCGATGTCGAGCGTCGACCCCACCGCTGGCACAGTCGTCACCGGTGTGTTCGTGAACGTCAGGATGCCCGTCGTGTTGGCGATGGCCGTCACGAGCGCGTGCGCACCAGCCGCGGTGACGAGCGCCGTCCGCCGGAACGCACTCACACCGAGATGCGAGTAGTTGGTCTCCGCCACCGTGGAGAAGCGGTGCCAGTCGTTGAGGTACGTGCGGCGGTTCGTGCTCGTGCCGTTGTACGCTGCGACCTTCATGCCGGCCATGATCAGCACCACCGGCCACTTGAGCTGCTGCAGCAGGAACTCGCCCGTCGCCGCGCTCACCGTCACCGTCTGGCGGCGGTGCACGTAGATCAGCATGAAGCCCACGCGACGCACGAAGATCTCGTGAACCTGCGCGTCCACGAAGATGTTGTTCACGTAGAAGTCGATGCTGATGTTCGTGATCGCCGACGAACTCATGGTGCCGCCTGGGGAGGCGAACGTACCCGCACCACGCGGGTAGAGGTCCACCAGCTCCGACTGCTCGGCCAGCAGGATCTTGACGTTGCGCTGCCCGCCCGGCAGCGACGCGCTCGGCACCGCCGTCGCCGCGCTCTCGTTGAACCAGAAGCGCAGCGGCACGAACAGCTCCACCGACTCACCAGTCGACGGCAGCGTACGCGGGGTCTGGAGGCCGTTCAGCACGCCACCCGTCACACGGTTGGTGATCGACGTGTGCACCACGCCGTTGGCCGCCCACGTCGGCTGCTGGTACCAGCCGCGCTTCTCCACCTCCTGGCCGACGCACCGAGAGTAAGCCTCGATCTTGTTCGGCGGAATGAAGACCTCGCGGTGGAAGTTGACGTCGCTCGACGTGTAGTCGTCGAGCGGGTTGCCGTTGACCTCGAAGGCCGCGGTCTTGACCAGGCGCTCGCCCACCCACGAGCACCAGCGGTGCAGCGGATGGTCGCTCGGCACGGTCGTCGTGACGCCGCCAAGCGTGAGCGTGGGGCCGGTCATCGTCACGTGCATGCAGATGTCGCTGAAGAAGTCGCCGAACATGGCGACATTGAGAAGGATCTCATTGCCGAGGGCAGCCGCGCCGAGGGGGCGCTGCTTGTTGTACTCGAAGAACATGGCCACGATGGGGCGGAAAGTAGCATGGGGGATCAGAAGATGCGAACGCTCGATATCAGCGATGGTCGGGGTGGGGTCACTCACGGTCGGGTCCTTGGCGCGGGCAGCCTGGATGGCGCAGATGCGGCGATGAAGCAGATCAGTGGCATACAGGAGGGCATCCTGCTTGCCGGTGTTGTTGACGAGAGCAAAGACACTTGCGCCGGACATGGTTGATGTGGTTGTATACCACAGCGAAGAAATCTTGACAAACGAAAAATATAATCGATCTGCCGTTCCCATGCGCATCGAAAAATTTCCCAAAAACCCGACATCACGAATTTGAGGTTGTTGATGCTATCTAGCTGGGTATTTCACGATGCGGGAACCGCAATTCGGCCGAACTTGAATTATCTCAAGGTGTGTAAAAATATCTGCGCTACTTTTTTGACATTCTCGAAAAAAAGAGGGTCTTCTCAAGACAAGACATGGCCTTCGATCCGAACTCACGAGGCAAGGGGTGAGAATCATCATCGGCACATCCATAGTAAACATTTGGCATCTAGAGCATCTTACCTGTCTAATCTTGGTGCCAAAGGCGATATCATGTATAATATTTTATTTTCCGGTTGAAGTTTTTTGGGTTGGATATACAACCAACACAAACTCTCAGCAACACAATGCCTCTCGGTGGTGACATCTTCGGCGGCGCCTCAAACGCGGAATGGGGCTTCCTTGTGGTTCTCGTGCTTCTTCTGATCGTCAACATGGCCCTCACGTGGCGTACGTATGACAAGCCCTCGGCTGATGATGCTGCTGAGGTCCGCAAGGCAAACCTTGGGTTCTCAATTGCACCCATTGTTCTCATCGGAGTCGGTCTCCTCGGGAGGAAGTATCTGGAGCAGGCTTAAGCGCCGAGTTCACATCAAATTTGTCAAGAAATCGCACGCGAACGAACTGCACAATCGAAGCAATCTTCTGTTCGCGACAAGGCCCGTCATTTTTTGTCTCAGATCGTTCAAAAAAGAAGCCCACGCATCATCCGATTCGGCGCCAAAACGTCCCATTCGAGAAAGCCAGTCCGTCGAGTACAGCATCGAACTCGAGACCTCCGAGGTGTGTTACCCCCAGCCATCCTCCATCGGCAATGCATACATCGACATTCGTTCGCGGAGATCGCGCAACCACACGAACGCCGTCCAAATCTACGAGCCAAGAGTGGCCCGCCTCATCAAGATATGATCCACGGATCAGTTGAATGGCTCGACTATAGATCAGAATGATGATCAGAATGATGATCAAACACACGATCGCGACTAATTTGGCGGCGATGTTCCACATCTTTGCGTCATCTTCGATCTGCTTTTTCTTCAGGTCGGCTTCTTCTTGAGAGTTTCCGACAACATGTTGGTCAGGGACTTGCGTATTTTCAACGGAGGTCATTCTATATTTGCATATCGCAAAGTTTAGCATCCAAAAAAGCAATTCATAACTTCGTTCGACTTGCGTCATGCATTGCATATGATCACACATTGCACAACATCATTCAATGTGCTCGACATCAGTATCGTCGCCACGGAACAGTTCCTGATTGTCGAACGACACGACATCATCCGAATAGATGTTTGGTCCGTTGAAGATATCAACATAGTAAATGCTGTTGAATTGATCCGCGGCCCCCGCGTATGCATGCAAAACCTTGCCCGCATAGTAGTTGTCGCGATATTTGACGCCAACGAGTTGATTCGCGCGAAACACAGGAATATGTGTCCTCAAACTCGTCTGTTTTTTCGCCGGAGCATATGCAAGTACTGTTCGTACAAAATTCTCATAGGTTTCCGGAAGAAGCCTTGGCTCGAGGCCAGTCCTCCGACGCATTAATTCCTCGCAGATCTTTGCCGAAGCAAGGTCCATCTTCGTGCGAAAACACTCATCGAACATCTTCATCAATCGATCGAAGGCATCAGATTGCGAGAAGTGCGCGCGAATCATGAGCTGAAGACGAACCTCTGTCGCGTCAATAAGCTCGTGGCTCATTTGCGGTCGCATGATCATGAACGCTTGAAGGAACATCATATAGACGTCAGCGTCTTGTGAGTTGACCAATGTTTGGAAGCTTTGCTTGATGAACAATGCTATCGAATCACCCTTCGCCTCAGTCGAGACATCGGTTGTCGATGACATCTCAATCGCAAAGTCAAGTTGACGTTAGACTGAGCTCAAGCAGACGTGTCTTCTTCTCTGTTGATTCTGTTTTTTGATCAAATTTTATAATTTAGACACGTATCGATTTTGCGAATATAGTTATAACACCCTGAAACAATGTCAGCCGCTGGAGGTGCATTCACTCTACACACTCTCAACCAAGGCCCGCAGGATGCCTATTTCAACAACCAAGCTCTGCTTACTAGGCGTCTGATCGAGATTCGGAAGGCACGTATTGGTGAGCTCATGGACATGCCCGAGAACCGAGGCAAGAACCCCGAACAAGTCTCACGACAGAATGTGAAGACCATTAGCCCTACTCTCGCCGAGATCGACCAGACGCACCTCGTGCCTGTTCGCGCCGTTTTCAAGCCGACTGTGCCCATGGCTCAGGTCTACCTTGTCGGTGGCGCAACCGCTGGCACGCCCAATTTTGGATCAACTATGGAGTTCGAAGTCCCCCGTGGAGGTGAGTTCATTTCGGATGCATGCATCCACGTCCGTATGTCGTCAGTTACCACTGCAAGTGCGAGTAACCAAGTCAAGTATGTGGATAACATCGGCCACAAGCTTTTTGATAGGGTTGTGTTCAAGGTTGGCAACTCAGACATCGACAGTTACACGCCACATATGGCAAATGCGTTCCTCGACAATGAGATCTCAGCTGATCAACGCCCCGCGTATCTCCGCGCGATTGGTCAAGAGACGCTCTTGGATTCATACGTGGTGCCTGATCCGACTGCTGACAACATCCGCCTTCATCAGAAGATCGGCGTGGGCACACAGACATTGAAGCGTACTCATGGCGAGTTCGACATGTATATCCCGCTTTGGTTCTGGTTTCGTGACTACAGGCAGGCTCTGGCCATCGGCAAACTGCAGCCCGGACAAGTCAAGATCGAGGTGAAGATCGCCGCCCGCGCCAACCTTCTCGTGATGGGTTTGGCATCGCCATCGTCGCTCACGGGCGAGGCACTTCTGAGCGATGCCACGAATGGTATCACTGGAATCAGCATCAAGTCGATGCGCCTCGTTGTGAATCATCTGTTCATGCAGCCGGACATGTTCAACATCTACTCTTCTCGTGCAATGGTATCGCTTGTTCGCGTACACCGAGTGCATGAGGCCACTCTCACGACGTCTTCCGGCAGTGTTCGGCTCAACAATCTTATCTGGCCGATCGAGCAGATGTACGTTGGTTTCCACCCCATGCGCAACGACACTGGTGTCAACAGCGGCCCGGATGTCGTTGATCCGGGCTCACAATGGACCGAGAACAACTTCGTGACGCGCTCATCACAGAGTGTCGCTGTAATCACAGCTGGTCCGACCATCGCGAGCAACTCCGCTTACTACTACACGAGGCTGCCTCCAGTGGACAACGTCATGCTCAAGTCCCATGGCAACGATCTCGCACCTCTGCTTAGCTCTGGATTCTACACGGACTACACCAACTTCAATGGAGGGTCGAAGCGATCGACGAGCCAGAGTGCCAACTGGATGGTCTTCAACTTCAGTCCGGACAACGGCAATTACCAGTATCAGATGTATCTCAACAGCTCCAGGGCGCGTGAGCTCGTGATTGAG
>JACCDM010726741.1_pt1 | contig 17390 bp, 14 predicted proteins | sample 7445851 | NCBI WGS metagenome assembly JACCDM01 (sample SAMN15323438, study PRJNA562643) | freshwater metagenome | isolation source: river surface water | place: USA:Blue River Watershed | collected 2017-08-16
GCCACAGTACCAAGTAAATAATGAGTAGTTTCGACGTTTGTAACCCAATCTCGCATCGCTTCGTTAATGGCATCCTTTAACGTTCTAGATCCAGTTGTAACTGGGACAACTTCTGCGCCAAGTAATTTCATGCGAGCCACATTTAGCGCTTGGCGTTTTGTATCTTCTTCACCCATGTAAACAACGCACTCAAGTCCCAAAAGCGCAGCAGCAGTTGCAGATGCGACGCCATGTTGTCCTGCACCAGTTTCGGCAATTATTCGCGGCTTGCCCATTCTCTTTGTAAGCAGTGCTTGACCTAGAACATTGTTGATTTTATGTGAACCAGTGTGGTTAAGATCTTCGCGCTTTAAAAGAATTCTTGCACCACCGCAATATTCTGAGAATCTCTTTGCTTCAGTAAGAATAGATGGACGCCCCGAATATGTTTTATGTAGGTGATCTAATTCAGCTTGAAATTCAGGATCAACTTTTGCTGCTTCAAATGCAGCAGTCAATTGATCAAGTGCAGGGATTAGAGCTTCGGGGACGAAACGTCCGCCATATTGACCAAAATGTCCATCGAAACTCATGGGCCGTATCCTACTGACGCCCAAGTAATTGGCGCATACTTAAAACAGGATCTCCAGCGCGGACCAACGCCTCGCCAACCAATATCACATTTGCTCCCGCCTCTTCGGCAAAGATCACATCATCACGAGTTGAAATGCCAGACTCCGCGACTTTAATTATGTGTTCTGGAATTCTTGGTATTAACTCATTAAATACCGCAGGGTCTACTTCTAAAGTCTTCAAATTTCTAGAGTTGACTCCAATAATTTCTGGATTAATTTCCATTGCGGATTCCAGTTCATCATTTGTATGAACTTCTATGAGAGATTTCATGCCAAGTTCGCTCGCTAATGCAAAATAATCAGTAAGTTGAGATTTAGAGAGGCCAGCTACTATAAGTAGAACTAAATCGGCACCATGTGCACGAGCCTCATAAAATTGATATTCATCAACCATGAAATCTTTACGGAGCATTGGCAAGTTAATTTCTCTTCTAACTTCATCGAAGTCAGCCAAGGATCCATTAAATCTGCGCCTTTCAGTTAATACACTTACTGCAGCAGCTCCAGCTTCTTTATATTGCGCGGCAAGTTTGGCTGGCTCCGGAATTTCAGCCAATTCACCTTTACTCGGAGACTTACGTTTAACTTCCGCGATTACTGACATTTGATTTGCAGGAAAATTTGGCAAAATTGGTTTTGGCGCTTCTTCTAATAATTCATGTAGCTTGGCAAGCGGCAATCTACGTTCTGCTAAATCTTCTCTGACGCCTTCGATAATTGAATCTAAAACTGACACATTACTCCCCTGATTTACTTTCATTAGAAGTTGGATCAATTCCTCGATCTAGTTTCTGCCAATCATTTGTTGAGTATGGCGTTCTTTCGTAACGAGACTCGCCCTTTCGCTTTTTACCGATAATCAGAATTAAAGTAAGTGCAAGAGCCAATGTTGCAAAGAATCCGATTGCCTCACTCATTTTGCCACTCGCAAATTATTGGCAGCATTAATTGCACCTAAAACGGCAGCTGCCTTATTTATGCATTCAAGATTTTCAGATTGTGCATCTGAGTCTGCAACTACACCAGCTCCTGCTTGTACGTAAGCGATTTTGTCTCTAATCACTGCGGTCCTGATTGCGATGCAGGTATCGATATTTCCTCGAAAATCTAAATAGCCAAGAGCACCACCATAGATTCCTCTACGGTTCGGTTCGAGTTCTTCAATAATTTCCATTGCTCTAGGTTTAGGAGCGCCAGACAGAGTTCCGGCTGGAAATGTAGAGAAGAGAGCTTCAATAGGTGCTTTATCCTCAGCAAGCTTTCCTTTTACTGTAGAAACAATATGCATAACATGAGAAAAACGTTCTATATTCATAAATTCAACAACTTCAACTGAACCCGGCTGGCAAACCCGTCCCAAATCATTTCTTCCCAAATCCACGAGCATCAAATGCTCTGCTCGCTCCTTTGGGTCCGCTAACAACTCTTGTGCAATTTTCTCATCTTGTTCAGGTGAATTTGAGCGACGTCGAGTTCCGGCAATTGGGTGAACCATTACTTCACCATCTGTGACTTTTACTAATGCTTCTGGACTCGAGCCAACTACATCAAGGCCATCTTCAAAACGCAAGAAGAACATATATGGGCTTGGATTATGAAGTCGCAGCATCCGGTAAACATCAATTGAATCTGCATTACATTTCGCTGCAAAGCGTTGCGAAATTACTACTTGAAATGCTTCTCCGGCCTTTATCTCTTCCTTTATAGCTGCAACTTTCGTCAAAAACTCTTCTTCAGTCGTATTTCGTTCATATGCTGGCGCACTCTTATCGTCAACATATGCCAAATTGCCAGGTAAGGCAGTTAATAAATCCGACTGCATCTGATCTAATCTCTTGATTGCTAATTCATAAACTTCATCTACTCGATCAGCGCTGCCATCCCAATTGATAACGTTTGCAATCAAAGTAATAGTTCCTTCAGAATGGTCCATTACCGCTAAATCAGATGTCAACATAAATTCAAGTTCTGGAATATTCAGATCATTCTTTGAAATAGTTGGAATCTTCTCGAGCCGTCTTACGCTGTCGTATCCCATATAACCAACTAAGCCACCTGTTAATGTGGGCATATCAGGTAATTTAGGTGAACGTAAATGTGCTGATGCCATGCGCAAAGCAGTCAGTGGGTCCACTCCAAAAGGTGCGCCCGCCGGCATTGTCCCGCGCCAAAATACCTGACCGTCTTTTTCTGTAAGTGTTGCTTCTGAATTGACACCAATAAATGAGTAACGTGACCAAACTCCACCATGTTCTGCAGATTCAAGTAAGAATGTATTAGGTTTTAATTTAGCTAGTTTTCTATAAACCCCGATTGGAGTCTCTCCATCGGCAAGCAATTTTCTGGTAACTGGAATTACGTTGTAATTTTTAGCATATTCCCTGAAAGCTGCTAGATCCATATTAGAGTTCATTGTGAAAGCAACTCTTCTGGCCAGTATGGCAGGCGCCACCAGTTTGTTTGATTTTTAAGAGTACTGCATCTCCATCACACTCAAATTTAATTTCTAAAACCTCCTGAAAATTTACGGAAGTTTCGCCTTTAATCCAAAGTTCTTTTCTAGAGCGACTAAAGTAGGTGGCGCGTTTTGTTTCAATAGTTTTTACTAATGCTTCTTTATTCATCCAAGCCAACATAAGGACTTCATTTGTGGATTGATCCTGCGCGATTGCGGCAATTAATCCCTTAGAAAGTGCATCTTCAATCTGCTTTGGGATTTCCATTGTCTAAGTCTGCCTTATCTCAATTGGCTCTCGCGTACGTTATATCCACGCTCGCGAAGGTACTTCTTAACATCTGAGATTCGATAGGTACCAAAATGAAAAACGCTGGCAGCAAGAAGTGCATCGGCTCCCGCATCAAGTGCATTTGCAAAATCTTCTAATTTACCGGCACCACCTGAAGCAATCAGAGGAACTGAGCAGATTGTTCGAACATCATTAATCATTTTGACGTCATATCCATCCCGTGTTCCATCAGCATCCATAGAGTTGAGCAGAATTTCTCCAACACCTAGATCACATGATTTCTTGATCCATTCAATTGCATCCAAACCACTACTTTGACGACCGCCATGAGTTGTAACTTCATAGCCCGATGTTGCACGCCTTGCATCAACAGATAACACCAAAACTTGGGAACCGAATCTAGTCGCAATTTCTGAAATCAACTCTGGGCGATTTAAAGCAGCGGTATTAATGCTCACTTTATCTGCTCCGGCACGTAGTAATCGATCAACATCATCGACTGATCTAATTCCGCCTCCAACAGTCAAGGGTATAAAAACTTCTTCTGCAGTTTTCTTTACAACTTCGATTGTAGTTTCACGTCCACTGCTGCTTGCTGAGATATCTAAAAAGGTCAGCTCATCAGCACCTTCATTATTGTAAGTTTGTGCAAGCTCTATTGGATCCCCTGCATCAACCAAATTAATAAAGTTGATTCCTTTAACAACACGTCCATCAGTTACATCAAGACAAGGAATAATTCGAATTGAAAGCGACATTAATTTGCAACTTTCAAAGCTTCTTCGAGTGAGAATGCGCCAGCATAAAGGGCTTTACCCATGATTGCGCCTTCAACTCCAATTGAAACCAACTTTCTTAAAGCTTCAATATCTGCAAGTGAAGAAATTCCACCTGATGCAACAACTGGCGCTTTCGTAACATCGCATACACTTATAAGTAAATCAAGGTTAGGTCCTTTTAAGGTCCCGTCTTTGGTTACATCTGTTACGACATAACGGGCACAACCGTCTCTATCCAATCTTTCGATGGTTTCGAAAATATCTCCGCCCTCTTTAGTCCATCCACGTGCTGCTAATGTTCGACCACGAACATCCAGACCAACTGCAATCCGATCGCCAAATTCTGCAATAACTTTTGATGTCCAATCTGGATTTTCAAGCGCTGCAGTTCCAAGATTTACTCGTTTGCATCCAGTTGCCAGAGCTCTTCTTAAAGATTCGTCATCTCTGATTCCGCCAGATAATTCGACCTTTATATCTAACTTGCCAATTACATCTGCTAATAATTCTGCGTTGCTACCTAAACCGAATGCTGCATCAAGGTCGACTAAATGAATCCATTCGGCCCCGGCGCTTTGAAAATCCAGAGCTGCATCAAGTGGAGCGCCGTAATTTGATTCGCTACCTAATTCTCCTTGAACTAAGCGAACTGCTTGGCCATCTTTAACGTCTACAGCTGGCAATAATTCTAATTTCATAAACTCTCCACCCAATTACTAATCAATTTCAGCCCTGCAGCACCACTCTTCTCAGGATGAAATTGCGTTGCTGCAATTGGGCCTTCTTCAACTGCAGAGAGAAACTTTCCGTAATAATCTGAAGTGGCCCACGATGAAACTTTGGCTTGTTTAACCGCATAAGAATGAACAAAATAGAAAGATTCTTTCTCGATGCCATTAAATAACTTAGATTCACCGAAAATTTCAACAGTATTCCAGCCCATATGTGGCAAAACTGGCGCATTTAACTTTTCAACAATTCCGCCTAATGCGCCTACCCCATTATATTTTCCAAGTTCGAAACCATGTTCAAACAAAATTTGCATGCCGACGCATATACCAAGTGTTGGCTTACCTGCTGCAACTCTAGATTGAATTACTTCATCACCATTTACTTTGTTTAGACCATCCATGCAAGCGCCGAATGCTCCAACTCCAGGCACAACTAATGCATCTGCTTTTGATGCAATTTCTGGGTCTGAAGTCAGAGAAACTTTTCTACCAGTTGTCTCAAAAGCTCTCTGTGCTGATCTTAGATTTCCTGACCCATAGTCAAGAATTGCTATCAAAGTGTTCCCTTTGTCGATGGAATTCCTGCGACGCCATCTAATTTAATTGCATCACGTAACGCACGAGCTACTGCCTTAAATTGTGATTCAAAAACATGGTGGGCATTTCGTCCTTCAAGTACACGAATATGAATTGCGATACGAGCTTCGGCAACTATTGATTCCCAGATGTGCTTTCCTAAAGTGGTATCAAAAGTTCCGATGAGCTCAACAATTTCAGGCTGACGATAAACAAGGTATGGGCGACCTGATAAATCAATCGCAACTTGTGTTAATGATTCATCAATCGGAACTAGTGCATCACCAAATCGACGAATGCCAGATTTATCACCCAGCGCTTCACGGAGAGCTTGTCCAAAAGCTAACGATGTATCTTCAACTGTGTGATGTGAGTCCACTTCGATATCGCCGTTAGTTTTGATAGTTAAATCAATTCCTGAATGTTTTCCTAGTTGGCTCATCATGTGATCAAAAAAAGGCACCCCGGTATCTACAGATACATTGCCATTTCCATCAAGATTAATCTCAACCAGTACTGAAGATTCTTTGGTTATGCGTTCGACCCGAGCGGTTCTCATAGCGCGCCTTTCAAGGCTTTTTGTACGGCCTTAAGGAAGATTTGGTTTTCGGCTTCATTGCCAATTGTTACTCTCAAATAACCAGGCAATCCTACATCGCGGATTAATACCCCGTCGGCTAATAGCTCTTGCCACAGATCATGCGAGCTTTCTTTAAACCCGGAGAAAAGAATGAAATTTGCATCTGAAGGGATAACTTTTAAACCTAGCTCCTCAAGATTCTTAGCAACTTTGTCACGATCTTTGATTAACTTTGCAACTTCTGCAAGCAACTCATCTTGGAAATCAAGAGCTACCTCTGCAGCTGCCTGGGTTAATGCCGATAAATGATATGGGAGTCGAACCAATTGAATCGCATCTATAACTATTTTGTTAGCTGCAAGGTACCCAAGCCTTGCACCGGCAAATGCGAAGGCCTTAGACATGGTGCGACTTACCAAAACATTAGGAAATTTCTCAATTAAAGAGATTGCAGATTTTTGCGAAGAAAATTCAGCATACGCTTCGTCGACAACTAATAAACCATTTACATTTGCAGTTGCCTTTGCCAACTCTTCAATGTCAGAAATAGTAACTGCAGAACCAGTTGGATTGTTTGGTGAGGTAATGAAGGTAAGTGCGGGTTTATATGTAGAAATTTGTTCGATAGCTTTTGAAAGATTTAAAGTGAAATCTGAATTTCTGGCACCTTCTACCCATTCAACATTTGCAACTTTTCCGATTAGCGGGTGCATCGAATAAGAAGGCACGAAACCAAGCGCTTTACTACTTCCAAATGCCAAGAAAATGGATTGCAAAATTTCATTACTACCGTTGGCAGCCCAGATATTTTCAATTTCCAGTTTTACGCCGCTCTGTTTTTCCAAATAATCTGCAAGTCCTTGGCGTAATTTCAATGCATCTCGATCTGGATATCTATTTAAATTTACCGAAACTTCACCGACTCGCTTTGAAATCGCAGCAGCTAAAGTTTTTGAGGGGCCGTACGGATTTTCATTTGTATTTAAACGAGCCAATGCAGGAACCTGCGGTGCACCGTAAGGAGTTAATGGGCGAAGCTGTTCTCGAAGTGGTAACCATGCTGGCCAGTTATTCATTTTCAAACCTCGCAGTTATTGCTTCGCCATGTGCAGGAAGATCTTCAGCATTAGCAAGGGTTACCACTGTGTTTGAGATGCCTTCGAAAGCTGACTTGCTATATTCAACAAAATGCAATCCCCTGAGAAATGTTTGGACAGATAATCCGGATGAATGACACGCACAACCACCGGTGGGTAATACGTGATTTGAACCGGCAGCGTAATCCCCCAATGAAACTGGTGAATATCGACCAATAAATACTGCTCCTGCATTTCGAATTTGCGCCGCATCTAACTTTGAATTGCGTGTTTGAATTTCTAAGTGCTCGGCTGCATATGCATTTACAACCTCTAAACCTTGCTGAACGTTATCAACGATAACTATTGCGGATTGTTGGCTAGTAAGCGCAATTTGAATTCGTTCAGCGTGTTTGGTCGCAGACACCCTTTTCTGTAATTCAATTTCTACGGCATCAGCTAATTCAGTAGAGTTTGTAACTAAAACAGAAGCTGCAATCACATCATGTTCGGCCTGGCTGATTAAATCCGTTGCAACATCTGCAGCTATTGCACTTTCATCGGCAAGAACTGCGATTTCAGTTGGCCCTGCTTCAGAGTCAATACCAATTACACCTCTTAGCGCTCTCTTTGCTGCCGCCACATAGATATTTCCTGGACCGGTAACCATGTCAGCTTTTTCGCAGAGATTTGCCATGCCATACGCAAAAAGGGCAACTGCTTGAGCGCCACCAATCGCATAAACTTCATCAACACCTAACAATTCGCAAGTTGCCAATATTGTTGAATTTGGCCATCCATCATTATCTGCTTGAGGCGGTGAGGCCACCGCGATTGATGGTACTTCTGCAATTTGAGCTGGTATCACATTCATTAAAACACTTGAAGGATAAACCGCTCTCCCACCTGGCACATAAAGTCCCACGCGATCGACTGGAATCCATTTTTCGATAACCGTTGCACCTGTTTCGACCTCAGTAATTTTATTTTCTCTTTTTTGATCTTGGTGAACTTTTTTGATTCGTGCTGCAGCCAATTCCAGTGCAGTACGGACTTCAGGATTTAGATTATTGAGCGCCTTAGTTAGTTCGGTTTTTGGAACACGAATTGCTTTGGGTCCAACACCATCGAACTTTTGACCTAACTCAATTAAATCCTGCTCGTTACCGTTCTTAACCGTGTTCAAAATTGGTTGAATCAAAGCCATTGCGCTATCGACATCTAATTTGGCGCGTGGAATCACCGAATTAATCTGAGCTTTTGTTAGGCGTTGCCCACGTAGGTCTATTCGGCGAATCATGCCGATATTCTACTTTAAAACTATTTTACGCAGTCTGCTCCAAGAATGGCCTTCAAATCAGCGTTGAGACTTGGAGATGAAGTCACTTGAAAACTTAATTTATGAGTAGTTATCTTTCCTTGATCTGTAACTATAAGTTGCACCTCACGCTTGCCGGGGTGCATACGTAGAGTTTCCTTGATTCTTTCAATTACTGGCTGAGTCAACTGATTTGAATTTGCACTAACGGTGAATGGTCCCACGGGACCCATTGATAAATCGATTGCAGTCATTTCCATCGCTGTAAATCTAAGCTGATCGTCTCGCCAATCCACTTTGCCGCGAATTTTTACAACTCGATCTTCAACCAATCCCATTGCATATTGATTGTAGGTATTTGAGAAGAACATCGCATCGATTGAACCTTCTAAATCCTCAATAGAGACTATCGCCCAAGATGCACCTTGGCGAGATACTTTCCGTTGCACTCCTGTAATCAAACCTGCGATGGTGACCATCCGATCGGTACCATTTTCTTCATCAGCTAATTCAGAAATTGAAATATCAGAATTAGATCTCAATAAACCTTCTACGCCAAGTAATGGGTGATCGGATACATAAAGACCAAGCATCTCACGCTCATAATTAAGTAATGTGGCTTTATCCCACTCTTCATTTGGGATATCTAATTCAACTGTGATTATTCCTGATTCTGTAGCGCTACCAAAAAGATCAAATTGGCCAATTGCTTCTGCGCGCTTTGATTCTGAAACTGAATCAATGGCCATCAGATGAACCGCCATCAAACCTTTTCTGGTCGATCCAAGTGAATCAAAGGCTCCACCTTTGATTAAAGATTCGATGGTCTTCTTGTTGCAAACTGAACCATCTACTTTGGCTAGAAAATCGCCAAAAGATTGAAACCGACCTTTTGCTTCGCGCGCTTGTTTAATAAGATTAACAACACCTTCGCCAACATTGCGAATAGCAGCAAGACCAAATCTAATATCTTCACCGCGTGGTGTGTATTCGACATTAGATTCGTTGACATCGGGTGGTAAAACTTTGATTCCCATGCGGCGACATTCTGAGAGATAAAGCGCTGATTTATCTTTATCATCTCGGACAGAAGTTAATAGTGCAGCCATATATTCGGTTGGGTAATTGGCTTTTAGATAAGCAGTCCAATATGAAACCAATCCATATCCTGCCGAATGAGCTCGATTGAAAGCGTAATCCGAGAACGGAATCAATGTTTCCCAAAGTCTTTCGATAGCCGCCTCTTTGAAGCCATTAGCTTTCATGCCCTCCGAGAAAGGAATATATTCTTTATCAAGAATCTCTTTATTCTTCTTGCCCATTGCTTTACGTAATAAATCTGCACGTCCTAACGAGAAGCCAGCAACTTTCTGCGCAATTGCCATAACTTGTTCTTGATAAACAATCAAACCAAATGTGTCGTCCAAAATTTCCGAGAGCGGTTCTGCCAAATCCGGATGAATTGGTTCGACAGGTTTGCGTTTGTTTTTTCTATCCGCGTAATTGTTATGTGCATTTTCACCCATAGGGCCTGGGCGATAGAGGGCAATAACAGCGGAGATATCTCCGAAGTGGTCCGGAGCCAAAGATTTAAGTAGAGAGCGCATTGGGCCGCCGTCGAGCTGGAAGACTCCTAATGTTTCACCTCTAGATAGCAACTCGTAAGTTTTCTTATCATCTAACGCAAGTTCTTCTAAAACAACATCGATACCTTTGTTTGACTTGATGTTTAATAAGGCGTCATCAAGTACTGAGAGATTTCTTAGGCCAAGGAAATCCATTTTAAGAAGACCGGTAGATTCGCAAGCACCCATGTCGAATTGAGTGATGATTGCGCCATCATTTTCACGACGATGAATTGGAATAACATCAAGTAATGGTTCTCGCGAAAGAATGACTCCTGCGGCGTGTACTCCCCACTGACGCTTCAAGCCTTCCAGGCCACGTGCAGTGTCGACTACTCTCTTCGAATCTGGGTCTGATTCATAAAGAGATCGAAATTCTGAAGCTTCGCCGTATCTTGGATCTTTTGGATCAAATACGCCAGCTAAAGAGATGTCTTTACCCATGATTGCAGGTGGCAGCGCTTTGGTTAGCTTTTCACCAATTGCATATGGATAACCTAAAACTCTTGTGGAATCTTTGATTGATTGTTTTGACTTGATTGTTCCGTAGGTAATGATTTGAGCAACTCGATTTTCGCCGTATTTCTCTGTTGCATATTTGATCATTTCGCTACGACGACGTTCATCAAAATCTAAATCAATATCCGGCATTGAGATACGTTCTGGATTTAAGAAACGTTCAAAAAGTAATCCATGTTCGATCGGATCTAATCCCGTGATACCGAGTGCATAAGCAACCAAGGATCCAGCTGCAGAGCCACGACCTGGACCTACTCTAATTCCAGATTTCTTTGCATAATTTACTAAATCTGCAACTACCAAGAAATAACCAGGGAAACCCATCTTCTGCATGACATCTAATTCAAAGCGAAGACGTTCTTTATATTCATCCGGAACTTTGCCATTAAATATCTTTGAAAGACCAGCCTCTGATTCTTTTACCAACCAGGAATCTTCACTCTCTCCTACTGGTACTGGAAATTGCGGTAAAAGATTTTCTCCCTCGCGAAGAATTACATTTGCTCTCTCGGCGATGAGCAAAGTGTTATCGCAGGATTCAGGATGATCTTTAAAGAGATGGCGCATCTCTGCAGCACTCTTTAAATAGAACTGGTCGCCATCAAATTTAAATCTCTTGGGGTCAGCGAGTGTCGAACCAGATTGAACGCAAAGTAGAACTTCGTGTGCTTGTGCATCCTCTTTATATGTGTAATGTAAATCGTTTGTGGCAAGTAGTGGAATATCTAATTCTTTAGCTAATTTTAGAAGATCACCTTTTACTCTATTTTCAACATCGATGTCATGATTCATTATCTCTACGAAAAAGTTATCTTTACCAAAAATATCTCTGAAGTCTGAGGCAGCTTTAAGTGCCTCTTTGTAATTTCCGATGCGCAGTCGAGTAGCAACTTCTCCGCCTACACAACCTGTAGTTCCGATAATTCCTTTTGCATATTTACTTAAGAGTTCTCTATCGATTCTGGGCTTGTAATAGAAACCTTCTAAAGAAGATAGTGAAGCCAATCGATATAGATTTGCTAAGCCTTCTTGATTTTCTGCTAAGAGCGTCATATGCGTGTAGGCGCCACCGCCTGAGACATCATCTTCTCCGCCTTCGGCCCACTGAACGCGACGTTTATCAAATCTAGTCTCTGGCGCTACATATGCCTCTAAACCAATGATCGGTTTTACTCCAGCTTTCTTAGCCTGTTTATAGAAGTCGAATGCGCCAAATAGATTTCCGTGATCTGTCATTGCAATGGCAGGCATACCTTGCGCGGCGACCTCTTTAACTAAATCGCTTACACGAGCTGCGCCATCGAGCATTGAATACTCTGTGTGGACATGCAAATGAGCAAAATTCTGGGATGCATTTGCCTTATTTGTGCTCACGGGCGGCAAGATTAGTCTTAAGGCAAGACTGCGTCGCTTAGGCGCGATAGTGAGTCAGTTAAATCACGAGGGTAGGTAGCTGTTACCGATACCGGAAGTCCAGAAACCGGATGCGCAAATTCAAGCGCTTGAGCGTGAAGCCACGGCCTTGTAACGCCAATCTCCTCTGCCAAATTCGGATCTGCACCGTATGTTAAATCGCCTACTAGTGGATGGCGGATGGCGGACATATGTACGCGAATCTGATGTGTGCGACCAGTTTCAAGTTCGACTTTCAGTAAAGAAACTGACCTGTAATACTCAATGACTTCGTAATGAGTAACGCTAGGTTTTCCATCAGTCACTACAGCCATTTTGTAATCTTCTTTAGGATGTCTATCAATTGGTGCATCTATAGTGCCGATTGCAGGTTCAATGTGTCCTTGCGCAAGTGCATGATAAATCTTTTTAATCTCTCGATTTCTAAACATATCTTTTAATTTCAAATATGCCGCTTCTGTTTTTGCGACCATCATCAATCCGCTAGTACCAACATCTAATCTTTGAACAATTCCTTGGCGTTCGGCTGGTCCACTTGAAGTAAGTGGAATGCCAGCTGCAACTAATGCACCGACCACAGTTGGGCCAGTCCATCCAGGACTTGGGTGTGCGGCGCATCCAACTGGTTTATTTACAATAACTAAATCTGTATCTTGATAAACGATTTCTAGATCATCCAAAGGCGTAGGTGGTATCGCAACATCACTTGGAGGTTCTGGGAGTAGGACAGTAATGATTTGCCCAATCTGAACTTTATCCGACTTACTTAAAACTCTATGACCCAAAGAAACTTCATTTGATTCAAGCAATTTAACGATGACACTTCTAGATAATCCCAGTAGTCGAGCTAAAGCGCTATCAATTCTTTCGTTATCAAGGCCTTCAGGAATTTCAACGCTCTTTGTTTCACGCATTTTTAGCTCTATCAATCGGCGCAATATTCTTTAAAGAGAGCAAAAATGCCAAAACCGCTCCGCAAACTATTGCGGTATCTGCCAAATTAAAATTTGGCCAATTAGGAAGCACAATCCAATCAGTCACGCTGCCCCGTAAGAAACCTGGTGAATTAAAGGCGCGATCGGTTAAATTTCCTAGCGCCCCACTTAAAACCAGAGCTAAAACTATTGCCCAGTACTTATTGGTCACTTTTGGTGCATAGTAGAAAGCAAATGTCGAAGCAGTGATCGCAAATAGACCAAGGAATATGCCTCCGCCATTTGCTCCTAGGCCAAAAGCTGCTCCGGTATTGAATGATAATTCAAATTTCAAAAAGAGAAATTTTAGAGTTTTGCCAGACAATTCATTTAAAGCCCATTGCTTGGTCAGGTAATCAGCCAGCCAAATTAAAACTGCTACGGAGTAGGTCAGCTTTAGATGTTTTGCAGAGTTAACGACGCTCTTCCTTTTGCTTGCAAGACATGCAAAGTGTTGCGCGCGGGAAAACCTCTAAACGTGCTTTACCAATCTGGCTTCCGCAAACTTCGCAGACTCCATAACTCTTATTATCAATGCGATCGATGGCTCGTTCGGTTTGGATAACCATATCTCTAGCATTAATTAACAGAGACATCTCATGTTCGCGTTCAAAAGTTTTATTGCCCGCATCAGCTTGGTCATCGCCAGCACCTTCGCCACCATCTTTAATAAGCGAATCCATCTCAGATTCAACCTTTGCTAAATCCACCTTTAGGCGCTCAAGTTCTTTGGATAAATTAGCGCGCATTGCCTTTAATTCAGATGCACTCCAACTCTCTTGATCTGCGATTACTAATGGTGCAGGAGCTGCTTTAAGTGGTTTTAGATGAGTCTGCTTTCCGCTCTTCTTTGGTGGCGGTGGCGGTGGCATCATCAAACGTTTTTCTTCGATGACTACTTCTGCTACCTGCGAAGATGCCATTGCAACTTGCACAGTTTGATTCTTGGTATCTACTTTTAGCGTTGCCTTTGAACCTGCAATCGCAGAAGTTTTAATCGAATCATCTGACTTCTTAGCTGCAGCTTTCTTAGCTGGCGCTGCTTTCTTGATTGGCTTTACTGGTTTAGCAGGAGCTTTTTTTGCAGCCTTTTTCGCAGCAGGTTTAGCAACAGCTTTTTTAGCTGGCGCTGCCTTCTTGGCCGGCTTTACCGGTTTCGCAGGAGCTTTCTTTGCAGCCTTTTTCGCAGCACCTTTCGATGACTTTGTAGGCGCAACCTTCTTTGCTGCTTTTTTTGCTAATTTCTTAGCGATATTTTTAAGAGCCATGAGGGGCGAAACTTTAATTTGTATTAGCTCACTGCGCCAATTAGGCGCGCGATTAGGCGGTCAATTAGAATTTGCAAATGACCGGCTACCGCGCAATTCCGGCCTCGATTGACCTCCCAAAGATGGAGCACGAGGTTCTCTCATTTTGGGAGAGTAATGCGATATTCCATCAGAGCGTCAAGGCTCACGAAGGTCAAAATTCTTGGACTTTCTTTGAAGGTCCACCTACTGCCAACGGTATGCCAGGTACTCACCATATCGAAGCGCGTGTTTTCAAAGATGTATTCCCTCGCTATCAGACTATGAAAGGTCACCAAGTAGTTCGCAAAGCGGGTTGGGATTGCCACGGACTTCCGGTAGAGATTGCAGTTGAAAAGGAACTCGGATTTTCAGGTAAAGGAGATATCGAAAAATTCGGTATTGCTCAATTTAATGCCAAATGTAAAGAGTCTGTTCAACGCCATGTTGATGCATTTACAACAATGACAAATCGAATGGGCTTCTGGGTTGATTTTGATGAAGCTTATTGGACTATGTCTCCGGAATATGTTGAATCAGTATGGTGGTCACTAAAAGAGATTTGGAAGAAAGGTCTCTTGGTTCAAGATCACCGTGTTGCGCCTTATTGCCCACGTTGCGGTACCGGACTTTCAGATCACGAATTATCCCAAGGATACGAAACAGTTACTGACCCTTCAGTTTATGTTCGCTTCCCTATTACCGTTGGAGAGCTAAAAGATTTGAAAGCAAGTTTCTTGGTCTGGACCACCACTCCTTGGACTTTAATCTCGAATACCGCTGTAGCTGCAAATGCTGATGTTGACTATGTTGCAGTTAAAGTAACAAAAGATGAAAATTCAGAAATCCTAGTTCTGGCTGAAGCTTTACTCTCTAAGCTCGATGGAGAGACTGAAATTCTGAAACGTTACAAAGGCAAAGAGCTGGAGCGTATTACTTATAGCCGCCCTTTCGATGTTGTTGAAATTCCGGATGCGCACTTTGTGGTTCTTGCGGATTATGTAACCACTGAAGATGGATCTGGCTTAGTACATCAGGCGCCCGCTTTTGGTGCTGATGACTTAAAGACATGCCGTTCATATAACTTGCCAACAGTAAATCCGGTTCGACCTGATGGTCATTTTGAGACAGGTATTCAATTAGTCGGAGATCTTTTCTTTAAAGATGCCGATAAGCCAATTGTTAAAGATTTAAAAGTACGCGGTTTGTTATACAAGCATCAACCATATGAGCATCAATACCCACACTGCTGGCGCTGCCACACCGCACTTATTTACTATGCGCAACCATCTTGGTACATCCGGACAACCTCAATTAAAGATGCGCTAATTCGCGAAAATCAGAAAACCGATTGGCACCCTGAAACCATCAAAACTGGTCGATACGGAGATTGGTTAAATAACAATATTGATTGGGCTCTCTCTCGCAATAGATATTGGGGTACACCACTTCCTATCTGGCGTTGCTCAAGCGCAGATAAGAGTCATGAAATTGCAATTGGTTCATTAAAAGAACTTGGTCAACTGGCAGGACAAGAGCTATCGAATTTAGATCCACACCGTCCGTTTGTAGATGACATCAAGTTCCCTTGTTCTAAATGTTCAGATGGAAAAGGTGAAATGGTTCGCGTGCCAGAAGTTATTGATTGCTGGTACGACTCTGGCGCAATGCCATTTGCGCAGTGGGGTTACCCACATAAGCCTGGCTCAGAAGAGAAATTTAAAAATTCATATCCAGCTGATTTTATCTGCGAGGCAATAGACCAAACTCGTGGCTGGTTTTATACCTTGATGACTATTGGCACCTTGGTTTTCGATCAATCTTCATACAAGACAGTCCTCTGCTTAGGACATATTTTGGATAAAGATGGTCGCAAGATGTCAAAGCATCTCGGAAATGTTCTCGAGCCAATGGCTTTGATGGATCAACACGGCGCAGATGCAGTTCGTTGGTTCATGTTGGCTGCAGGTTCTCCTTGGGCTGCTCGCAGAGTTGGACATGATGCAATTCAAGAGGTAATCCGTAAAACACTTCTGACCTACTGGAACACGATTTCCTTTATGTCACTTTATGCCCGAGCATCTAATTTTGATCTGACTCAATCTCCTGCCCAAATTGGCAGACCAATCATGGATCGTTGGATTTTGTCTGAGTTGCAACTTCTTATTAAAGATGTTGATGCTGCATATGCAGATTTTGATTCACAAACTGCTGGCCGATTGCTTGCTACATTTATTGATGATTTATCAAACTGGTATGTTCGACGAAGCCGTCGCCGCTTCTGGGATGGTGACCCTGCTGCGCTTGCGACTTTGCATGAATGCATCAAGGTACTTACTCAATTAATGTCACCTATGGTTCCATTTATTACTGAGCATGTCTGGCAAGAACTAATCAAGCCTGTTGAGTCCGATGCTGCCGCATCAATTCATTTAACAAGTTGGCCAGAAATTAATTCCGCTTTAATTGATGGAAATCTTCGAGACCAAGTTGCACTTACCCGTCGCATTGTCGAATTAGGTCGTGCTGCAAGAGCAGAATCATCGGTGAAAATTAGGCAGCCATTAGGACGGGCGCTTATTGCAGCAAGTGGCTGGGCAAATCTCCCAGCTGATATGCGAGATCAAATTGCTGATGAATTAAATGTTCTTGAATTGGAAGATATTGCTAATGCTTCTGGAGATTTAGTTAGCGTTAGTATCAAAGCAAACTTCCGTGCACTAGGCGCAAAATATGGTGGAGCAGTTCAAGATGTAGCAAAGTTAATTGCTGCAGCAGATGCTGCAGTGTTGGTTGCAGAGGTACGCATTAAAGGTAGTGCAAAGCTTGGCGACTTTGAAATTTCAACTGAGGATTTAGTTATAACTGAGCAACCCAAAAGTGGCTGGTCAGTTGCCTCCAATAATGGCGAGTCTGTAGCGCTAGATCTGACTTTGACGCAAGCTTTGATAAATGCGGGCAATGTGCGAGAAGTAATTCGTGCTCTTCAAGAGGGCCGAAAGAGTGCAGGATTTGATATTTCTGATCGAATTATCGTCTCTTGGAATGCAACCTCTGAGATGGCATCTGCAGTTTCAGAATCACTTGATCACATCAAACGTGAAGTTTTGGCAGTTGAGATGAAGTTAGATAGCGCTTTACTTCGCGATACC
>JACCDM010335021.1_pt1 | contig 17372 bp, 16 predicted proteins | sample 7445851 | NCBI WGS metagenome assembly JACCDM01 (sample SAMN15323438, study PRJNA562643) | freshwater metagenome | isolation source: river surface water | place: USA:Blue River Watershed | collected 2017-08-16
ACGACATGGCGTTAGACCCAGGTGTCGGCACTTGCGGCAAAGAAGGTCAAAGCGTGCCGGTCGGTGTGGGTCAACCGACCTTGCGCATCGACGGTTTGACGGTAGGCGGCACGGCTTGAAACCAGCGCTGTTAGCTGTGCTACATTTCAAGCCATGAATTCAGCGCTTTTTCACTTTGCTTATTTTTATATCTCACGCTCCAACGGCGGTCGAGAGGTCTGAAAGCAAACAAAGCTCTGAACTCCCCAACCTACCGCCGGACCCCGGCGGTTTTTTTTTGTTCCCGAATTTGTCTTTCATAAACAGTTGCAGCCTTCCAGGAGTCTTTCATGAAATCCCATCCCAAAGATGCTTATGCACCGATCGATGACCAGACCAGCCAAACCGACGACCAACGCATCAAGGACATCACCGTGCTGCCGCCACCCGAACATTTGATCCGCTTCTTTCCGATTGCCGGTACTGCGGTTGAAAAACTGATCAGCCAGACCCGCCAGCGCATCGCCAAAATCATGGCTGGTAAAGACGACCGCTTGCTGGTGGTCATGGGCCCTTGTTCTATCCACGACCCTGCTGCGGCGCTGGACTATGCGCGCCGTTTGAAAGCCGAGCGCGAAAAATACAAAGACACGCTGGAAATCGTCATGCGCGTGTATTTTGAGAAACCGCGCACCACGGTGGGCTGGAAAGGCTTGATCAACGATCCGTACTTGGACGAGAGCTTCCGTATCGACGAAGGCTTGCTCATCGCGCGCCAATTGCTGATTGAAATCAACCGCACCGGCGTTCCCGCAGGCAGCGAGTTTTTAGATGTGATTTCACCGCAATACATAGGCGATTTGATCAGCTGGGGCGCTATCGGCGCCCGCACCACCGAGAGCCAAGTACACCGCGAATTGGCCTCAGGTTTGTCCGCACCGATCGGCTTTAAGAACGGCACCGACGGCAACATCAAAATCGCAACCGACGCGATACAAGCTGCAGCACGCGGCCACCACTTTTTGTCTGTGCATAAAAACGGCCAGGTAGCAATTGTGCAAACCCAAGGCAACCCGGATTGCCACGTGATTTTGCGCGGCGGCAAAGCGCCGAACTATGACGCTGCCAGCGTGGCTGCGGCTTGCAAAGAGCTGGAAGCCGCCAAATTGCCTGCTACTTTGATGGTCGATTGCAGCCACGCCAACAGCAGCAAACAACACGAACGCCAGTTGGTGGTGGCCCAAGACATAGCCGCTCAATTGGCCGGTGGTTCGCACCAGGTGTTCGGTGTCATGGTGGAAAGCCATTTGCAGCCGGGCGCACAAAAATTCACACCCGGCAAAGACAAGGTCGAGGGTTTGGTCTACGGCCAAAGCATCACTGATGCTTGTCTGTCATGGGACGATTCTTTAGAGGTGCTGAAGGTGCTGGACGAAGGCATCAAAGCGCGTCGCAAAGCGAAAAAATAAACCCTCAACTGAAAACGGACTGCCATGCAGTCCGTTTTTTTTCATCAGTCCATCTCTGATGATTTTTCAGTGCTTAAGCGCATCCAGCAGTTGCTGGTGTATGCCGCCAAAGCCGCCGTTGCTCATGCACACAATTTGATCGCCGGGCCGTGCTGCGGCTTTCACTTGGGCCACCAATGCGGCGATGTTGTCGGCGACGCTGGCGCGCGCGCCCATAGGGGCGAGGGCTTCAGCTGCATTCCAATCCAGACCGGCGGTGTGGCAAAACGCCAAGTCTGCTTGCTCAAGGCTCCAAGGCAGTTGCGATTTCATGGCCCCTAGTTTCATGGTGTTGCTGCGCGGCTCGAACACCGCCAGTATGCGGGCTTGACCCACGCTGCGCCGCAGTCCGTCTAAGGTCGTGCGAATCGCGGTCGGGTGGTGGGCGAAATCGTCAAATACATTGATGGCTTGCACGCCGCTGCCTATGCTGCCGCGCAACTCCATGCGGCGGCGCACGTTCTCAAAACGTCCCAAAGCCTCAGCCGCTTGGGTTGGCGCCACGCCCACATGCGCTGCGGCGGCTATGGCCGCTAAGGCGTTCATTTGGTTGTGCACGCCGGTCAAGCCCCAATGCACTTGCGCTACGGATTGGCCAGCGCGAAGCACTTGGAAATCATGTGGCTCGCCTTGCGCCTGCCATTCACCGTCTTGGCCGAAACCAGCGACTGCGCTCCAGTGCCCCATGCCCAATACGCGCTGCAAACTCTCTTGTTCGGCGTTCACCACCAGACAACCGCTGCCCGGCACGGTGCGCACCAAGTGGTGAAACTGGCGCTCGATGGCTGCGAGGTTGTCAAAAATATCCGCATGGTCAAACTCTAAGTTGTTCAACACGGCGGTGCGCGGGCGGTAATGCACAAACTTGCTGCGCTTGTCGAAAAACGCGGTGTCGTATTCGTCGGCTTCAATCACAAACAAAGGCCTTGCTTGACCTGTAGCCAATTGCCCCAGACGCGCTGACACACCGAAATTCAAGGGTACGCCGCCGATCAAAAAACCCGGCGTCAAACCGGCTTGGTCCAGTATCCAACTCAGCATGGCCGTGGTCGTGGTTTTGCCGTGCGTGCCTGCTACGGCCAGCACATGCCGCGTTTGGCCGGGGGCGTGCAGCACATGGTCGCTCAGCCATTGCGGGCCGCTGGTGTAGGGCAGACCGGCTTCCAAAATCGCTTCCATCAACGGGTAACGGGGTGAGCCGTCTGCGCTGCGCGCGCGTGACACCACATTACCGACGACAAACATGTCGGGCTTCAAGCTCAATTGGTCGGCGCTGTAGCCTTCAATCAATTCAATGCCCAAAGCGCGCAATTGATCGCTCATCGGGGGGTAAACGCCGGTGTCGCAACCGGTGACCCGGTGACCGGCTTCGCGGGCCAAGGCGGCCAGACCGCCCATGAAGGTGCCGCAAATGCCTAATATATGTATGTGCATGGAGGTGCATTGTAGAAGTCCGCTGAGAAGGGCTGACTGTTCACTGCGCGCAATGAAGTCACAATAGCTTGTATGTTCAGCGATACCCAACAGGAAATAGCCGCCACCGCCGCCCGCTTGGTGGTGGAAGAGGGCATGGAATTCGGCCCGGCCAAGCGTCGCGCCGTGCGTGAACTCGGTTTGTCGCCGCGCCAGGCTTTGCCGGACAACGACTTGCTGGAGCAAGAGGTTTTTGATTACCTGCAATTGTTTTGCGCCGATACCCAGCCGCAAGAATTGCTGGCCTTGCGTCAATTGGCGCTGACCTGGATGCAGCGTTTGGAGGAATTCCGGCCCCATTTGAGCGGCGCCGTCTGGCGCGGAACCGCCACGCGTTTATCGGATATTTACATTCAATTGTTTTGCGATAACAGCAAACAAGCCGAATTGCTGCTGTTGGACAAAGGGGTGCGTTTTGAAGTCAGTTCGGTCAGCGGTTTCCGGGGCGAGACGGTGGACGCGCTCAGCATACATAGCCGCTGCGAGGCCTTGAATGAAGACATAGGCGTGCATTTGATGGTCTACGACTACGACGATTTGCGCGGCGCTTTGCTACCTGACAGCCAAGGCAGGCCAATGCGCGGGGATATCCACGCCTTGAAGCAGTTGGTGGACAATGCCTTATGACCTCAAACGATGAAAAACTGAGCAGCGCCGGCCAAAGCAAACGTACTTTTTTGGCGGTGGCCGCTGGCGCCTTGGCCGCAGGGGTGGGAGCGGCCTGGTGGCGCAGCCAGTCAAAGCAACTGCCGCCTGCCATGTCGGACGCCTTGTGGAGCGCCGAATTTGAACGGCCGGATGGCTCACCCTTGAAGTTGGTGGATTTCAAAAACCGCCCGCTGGTGATCAATTTTTGGGCGACCTGGTGTACCCCGTGCGTGGAAGAAATGCCTTTATTGAACGCTTTCTTTCAAGAAAATGCAGCTAAAAACTGGCAAGTCTTGGGATTGGCTATAGACCAGCCGAGCGCTGTCAAGCGGTTCTTGACCCAGCATCCGGTAGACTATCCGATCGGTATGGCAGGCTTGAACGGCACTGCACTCATGTCTGCATTGGGTAACCAGGAAGGTGGTTTACCGTTTACTTTAGTGATAGATTCACAAGGTGGTTTGCTCCAGCGTAAACTTGGTAAACTGCAGGAAAGCGACATTCATTCCTGGCACTAAAGTCAAAACCGGTTTATGAGGCGCTAGCCCATAGTTTTGAAAATGGTGTAAATTAGCGTCTTATTAACAGCAATTCACTGCAAGTTATATGGATTTAAGAAAACTTAAAACTTTGATCGACTTGGTATCCGAGTCCAATGTGTCGGAACTTGAAATCACCGAAGCTGAGGGCAAGGTTCGTATTGTCAAAGGACCGGTGGGCGGTCCCGTGGCTGTGGCCGCACCCGTGATGGTCGCCGCACCGGTGCCGGCAGCGCCTGCACAAGCACCTGCGGCAGCGCCTGCCAGCCCTGCGGCGGCAGAACCGGCTGCCATCAGCGGTCATATCGTCAAGTCGCCCATGGTCGGTACGTTTTACACAGCGTCCAGTCCGGAAGCCAAGCCCTTTGTGCAAGTGGGCAGTGTGGTCAATGAAGGCGACACCATTTGCATCATTGAAGCCATGAAAATTCTCAATGAAATCGAGGCAGACAAGAGCGGAACAGTCACGCGCATCATGGTCGACAACGGCCAGGCTGTCGAGTACGGCCAATCTCTTTTCATCATCGAGTGATCCCCGGCCATGTTTAAAAAGATTTTGATCGCCAACCGGGGCGAAATAGCACTTCGTATCCAGCGCGCATGCAAAGAACTCGGTGTCGAAGCCGTGGTCGTGTATTCCGAAGCTGACCGCGAGGCCAAATATGTCAAGTTGGCTGAAGAGGCGGTATGTATCGGACCGGCGGCTTCCGCGCAAAGTTACTTGAACATGCCAGCCATTATTTCGGCAGCAGAAGTGACCGATGCCCAAGCTATCCATCCGGGCTACGGTTTTTTGAGCGAAAACGCCGACTTTGCCGAGCGGGTTGAAAAAAGCGGTTTTGTTTTCATCGGGCCAACGCCGGAATCCATCCGCATGATGGGCGACAAAGTGTCTGCCAAACAAGCCATGATCAAGGCCGGTGTGCCTTGTGTTCCCGGCTCAGACGGCGAATTGCCTGACGATCCTGCTGAGATACGCCGGATTGGCAAATCGGTGGGTTACCCGGTCATCATCAAGGCGGCCGGCGGTGGCGGCGGTCGCGGCATGCGTGTCGTGCATAACGAAGCGGCTCTGATACACGCAGTGCAAACCACCAAAGCCGAGGCTGGTGCAGCCTTTGGCAATCCGGCGGTTTACATGGAAAAGTTTTTGCAAAACCCCCGGCATATTGAAATTCAAATATTGGCGGATAACTTCAAAAACGCTATTTATTTGGGCGAGCGCGATTGCTCCATGCAGCGTCGCCACCAAAAAGTCATTGAAGAAGCGCCTGCCCTCGGCATTGCCCGCAAGTTGATTGAACGCATCGGCGAGCGCTGCGTGGCGGCCTGTAAAAAAATGGGTTACCGCGGCGCGGGTACGTTTGAGTTTTTGTATGAAAACGGCGAGTTTTATTTCATTGAGATGAACACCCGCGTGCAAGTTGAGCACCCGGTCACTGAATTCATCACCGGCGTGGACATTGTCAAAACACAGATCATGACCGCCTCCGGCATGAAACTGCCGTACACACAGCGGCAAATTGAAATCAAAGGCCACGCGATTGAATGCCGTGTGAATGCCGAGGACCCGTTCAAATTCACGCCGTCACCTGGACGCATCACCATGTGGCATCCGCCGGGCGGCCCCGGAGTGCGTGTGGATTCACATGTGTACACCAATTATTTTGTACCCTCCAATTACGACTCCATGATCGGCAAAATCATTGTGCACGGCGACACGCGTGAACACGCACTCGCTCGCATGCGCACGGCTTTGGGCGAGACTGTGGTGGAAGGTATCAACACCAATATTGCCTTGCACCGCGAGTTGATGGACGACCAAGGCTTCATCAGCGGCGGCACCAATATCCATTACTTGGAAGAATGGCTGGCGGTTCGCCAATCCTGATGGTCGAGTTGCGATTGCAATGTCCGCAGGATCAGGTGGACACCATTAGCGAAGCATTGATGGCTTTGGACGCGCTCAGTGTGTCCGTTGAAGACGCAGATGCACACACCGAGCAAGAACATGCATTGTTCGGTGAGCCCGGCATGCCGCCGCCTGCAGCCGGCTGGCTGCGCTCTCACGTCATTGCCTTATTTGCCGATGAAGCTGGTGCACAAGAAGCCGGACAGTTGCTCGCATTGCAACCCTTTTTTGAAAACAGCAGTTTGCAAGGTGTGGCCGAGGTGCCCGAGCAGGACTGGGTGCGGTTGACGCAATCACAGTTTGAGCCGGTTCCCATCACCGATACATTTTGGGTGGTGCCCAGTTGGCACCAAGCACCTGCACAAGCGAAATGGGTGTTGCGATTAGACCCCGGACTTGCGTTCGGCACCGGTACTCACCCGACCACGCGCATGTGTTTGCGTTGGATAGCCACGCATCCCCCCGCAGGTCAACGTGTTTTGGATTACGGTTGCGGTTCCGGCATATTGGCCATTGGTGCAGCCATGGTGGGCGCGTCACATGTGGATGCTGTCGATATCGACCCTGATGCCGTCAAAGCCACTTTGGCAAACGCCCAAGACAACCAAGTCAAGATCAACACAGGTTTGCCTGAATTGGCGCAGGGCACCTACCCGCTGGTGGTGGCCAACATACTGGCAGCGCCGTTGAAGGTGCTGGCGCCCTTGTTGTATGCGCATGTGCAAGCTTCAGGTCAATTGCTTTTAGCTGGCATTTTGCAAAGACAAGTCGAAGAAATTCAATTGGCTTACCAACCCTACATATCGCTTCAAGTGGCTGACGCACAAGATGGCTGGGTATTGATGCATGGCCAGCGTGATTGAATTGCGCATTCTGACTTGATGTTTGGTACGCTTTGCCCATGGCCATAGTCACGCTTTGTCCTCAATGTCAAACTGCTTTCTCAGTACAACCTGTGCATTTGAGTGCGGCTGACGGATGGGTGAAATGCGGCAAGTGCGAGCATTTGTTTCAAGTCGATCAGCACCTGTTTGAGATGGACGATCCGCAGCCTGTGCAGGAGTTGATTCAACCACTGTCCAGACCCCAGGAAGCAGAGTTAAAGCTAGAACTGGTTCAGAACCAAGACATGACTTTGGTGCACTTGATGCTGGCCGTACTAGGAATTGGTTTGGTTATGCAATTGATTTTCCATCAGCGAAATGTTCTGGCTGCCCGCGTTCCAGAATTGCAACCGGTGCTGCAGTGGCTTTGCAAACCGGTGGGATGTCAACTCCGCATACCAATGGATACAGAACTTGTGTCTATGGAGGCCAGTACTTTCAAGCGGATCGCGCCAAACACTTTTGTATTTGAAGGCACGGTTAGAAGTTTGAGTGACGGTGCACTGATGCCGCCTGCGTTGGAGTTGTCATTACAAAGCGAAGGCGAGGCGCGCGTTCGCAAAGTTATTTCAGCAGATCAACTTGGCTTTCAAGAACCACTGCGTCCGTTCGGCAACCACCCTTTTTCTGTGAGCTTTACCTTGGAGCCCTCACTTTCGCAGACAATTGACGGCTTCAAAGCTTTACTTTTTTACCCTTAATTTTTTCAGATCGGATTGAGCTATGGCAGTTGTAATTTGTGGTTCGCTGGCGTTTGACACCATCATGCATTTCGAGGGCAGGTTCAAAGAACAAATACTGCCGGAGCAACTCCATATATTGAATGTGTCTTTTTTAGTGCCCCGATTGCAGCGTGAGTTTGGCGGTTGCGCAGGCAATATTGCCTATGGTTTGAAATTGTTAGGCGGTCATGCGCTGCCCATGGCGACTTTGGGCAATGATGGCGAGACTTATATGCACCGCTTAAAGCACTTAGGCATTTCAACTGATTTTGTGAAGATGGTGGCTGATGATTACACCGCCCAAGCCATGATCATGACCGATTTAGACAATAACCAAATCACAGCCTTTCACCCTGGGGCCATGATGCAAGCGCACATCACACGTGTTGAAAAACGTGCTGACATCAGTCTGGGCATTGTGTCTCCTGATGGCCGGGACGCCATGCTGCAACATGCACAGCAGTTTGCAGACGCGGGCATACCTTTTGTGTTCGACCCGGGCCAGGGCTTGCCCATGTTCAACGGCGAAGAATTGCGTCACTTCATCGACTTGGCTACTTGGGTCACCGTGAACGATTACGAAGGAAAAATGCTTTGCGACCGAACCGGACTCGACAGCGCTGCTATCTCTGCCAAAGTCAAGGGACTGGTGGTGACATTGGGCGCCAATGGTTGTGAAGTCTGGGAACAAGGGCAGATGAAATTGGTGCCGCCAGTCAAAGCAACGGCAGTCGTAGACCCGACAGGTTGTGGCGATGCTTGGCGCAGCGCCATGTTATTTGGCCTGGATCAAGGCTGGGACTTATTGCGTTGCGCCGAGTTAGGCAACAAAGTCGGTGCCATCAAAATTGCAAGTCGCGGCCCGCAAAATTATTCGCTGACATAAAAAAACCCGGTGCTGTTTAAACACCGGGTTTGAAACAAACGTGAACCGCTTGCTCAGGGTCTTGTGGCCGTTGGAAAAGGCCAGGCTGCCTGGGGGTTCAATGTGGTTTGAGCCACATGTGCAACCGCATGAGGTGCAGCGTTTGTGTGCGGTTTGGCCGCTGGTTTGCTTGCAGGTTTTTTAGCAACAGGTTTAGCTGCTGGTTTTTTTGCTGCAGCGGCTGGTTTGCTACTTGTTACTTTTTTTTTAGCCGCAGGTTTTTTGGCTGCGGGCTTTTTAGCCGCAACTTTTTTCGCTGCTGGTTTCTTAGCTGCTGCTTTTTTGGCTACAGGCTTTTTAGCAGCAGGTTTTTTCTTCACTGCTGGTTTTTTAGCTGCGGCTTTCTTAGCGACAGGTTTCTTAGCTGCAGCTTTTTTCGCTGCTGGCTTTTTGGCTGCTGCTTTTTTGGCTACAGGTTTCTTGGCAGCAGGTTTTTTCTTCACTGCTGGTTTCTTAGCTGCAGCTTTCTTAGCGACTGGTTTCTTCGCCGCAGCTTTTTTAGCTGCTGGCTTTTTTGCTGCTGATTTTTTTGCAGCGGATTTTTTTGCAGTTGCCATTAGATACTCTCCTAGATCAAGATCTTAGATCGTTGGTTCAAAACACTTGGTCTTTGCAGCCCAAGTGATTCATGGTGCTGAACCTAGGTTCAACACCATGAACACTGTGTGTTCCTGACCGTGGTGCTGTTGCCATTTGCAACGTGCACAGTAGTGAGGAACAAAAAATAGTCATTTCCGTCTCAGTCCCAGGACAGCGCGCCGCCGGTTTGGTACTCGATGACGCGGGTTTCAAAAAAGTTACGTTCCTTTTTCAGATCGATCATCTCGCTCATCCAAGGGAAAGGGTTTTCTTCGTTGGGGAACAAAGGCTCTAAGCCGATTTGGGTCGCGCGACGGTTGGCGATGTAGCGCAAATAGCCTTTGAACATAGAAGCGTTCATGCCGAGCACGCCGCGCGGCATGGTGTCTTCAGCGTAACGGTATTCCAGTTCAACCGCTTTGCGGAATAACTCATTGATTTCAGCTTTGAACTCGGCATTCCACAAATGCGGATTTTCGAGCTTGATCTGGTTGATCAAATCGATACCGAAATTGCAATGCATGGATTCATCGCGCAATATGTATTGGTATTGCTCGGCAGCACCGGTCATTTTGTTTTGACGGCCTAATGCCAAAATTTGCGTGAAGCCCACATAAAAGAACAAGCCTTCCATGAGGCAGGCAAAAACAATCAAAGACTTCAATAAGGTTTGATCGGTCTCTGGCGTGCCGGTGTGGAAGTTGGGATCCATGATGGCTTCGATGAATGGGATCAAAAATTCATCTTTGTCACGAATGGATTGGACTTCCTGGTAGGCGTTGAAGATTTCGCTTTCATCCAAGCCCAATGATTCAACAATGTACTGGTAGGCGTGTGTATGAATGGCTTCTTCAAAAGCCTGGCGCAGCAAAAACTGACGACACTCGGGCGCAGTGATGTGGCGGTAAGTGCCCAGCACAATATTGTTGGCGGCCAATGAGTCGGCTGTTACAAAAAAGCCCAAGTTGCGTTTGATGATGCGGCGCTCATCGTCGGTCAGGCCGTTCGGGTCTTTCCACAGCGCGATGTCACGGGTCATGTTGACTTCTTGCGGCATCCAGTGGTTGGCGCAGGTAGCGAGGTATTTTTCCCAGGCCCATTTGTATTTGAACGGCACCAATTGGTTGACGTCTGTTTGACCGTTGATGATGCGTTTGTCGTCTGCGTTGACGCGACGCGCGCCCGGAGCAGTGGAAGTGAAGGCGCGGGATTCAACAGGTGCTGCCGTTGAAAGCACAGCGCCGTCATTCAAAACACGGGTCGCGGGTGCGGCAGATTGAGAGGGTGACAAATTCGGGTGACTCTGAATGTCACCGATAGTTACGCCGATTGGCGATGCAGGCTTAGCTTCTTCTTCCCAGGTCAACATATTGGTAATTCCATTCTTAGGATTATGTGTGCTTACGTATGAAACGCAAAGGATTCATTCTTGAACGTGACGCAATTTGTTGTTGAATTGCATCGCATTGACTGACCGCACGAACACGGTCAGTCATTGTTTACTGGCATGCTTCGCAAGTGGGATCGTCAACACCGCAGAACTTGACATCGGTCGCTGGTGTGTCTGACATCATTTGCGCGCGAGCTGCTGCGGCTGCCATTTCCATGGCGCTCAAACCACCGCTTGCACTGCCTGATGAAACGGCGTTGTGAGAGCCTGCATTCACGGTGGACTTCTCGACTTGCGTTGCGCTGGTGGTGCGCAAATAGTAGGTGGTTTTGAGGCCGCGCAGCCAGGCAAGCTTGTAGGTTTCATCCAGTTTTTTACCGGACGCACCCGCCATATAGATGTTGAGTGATTGGGCTTGGTCAATCCATTTTTGACGTCTGGCCGCAGCCTCAACCAACCAATGTGTTTCCACTTCAAAAGCAGTGGCATACATGTCCTTGAGGTCTTGCGGTACGCGGTCGATGGGGCGCAATGAACCGTCGAAATGCTTGAGGTCCATGACCATGACATCGTCCCACAGGCCCAAACGTTTGAGGTCACGCACCAAATAGGAATTGATGATGGTGAACTCGCCGGACAAATTGGACTTGACTGACAGGTTGCCAAAGCAGGGTTCGATAGAAGCATCGACACCGACAATGTTAGAAATCGTAGCGGTGGGGGCAATGGCCACACAGTTGGAGTTGCGCATGCCGTCTGTGGCGATTTTGCGGCGCAATCCATCCCAGTCCAAGGTGGCACTGCGGTCAACTTCGATGTAACCGCCGCGTGATTTCTCCAAAAGATTGAGCGTGTCCAAAGGCAAAACGCCTTGGTCCCACAAAGAACCTTTGTAAGTGGAGTAGCGGCCACGTTCGCGCGCGAGTTCGGTGGATGCCCAGTAAGCGTAATAGCAAATGGCTTCCATGGAACGGTCAGCGAATTCAACCGCTGCTTGTGACGCGTAAGGGATATGCAACTCGTACAAGCAATCTTGGAAAGCCATGATGCCCATGCCCACAGGGCGGTGGCGCAAGTTGGAGTCACGTGCTTTTTTGACCGCGTAGTAATTGATGTCGATCACGTTGTCGAGCATACGCATGGCTGTGTTGATGGTGCGCTTGAGTTTGTCGTGATCCAATTCGTTGCCGTTGGCGCCTTGCTTGAGGTGACGCACCAGATTGACTGAGCCCAGGTTGCAAACCGCGGTTTCACTGTCGCTGGTATTGAGCGTGATTTCAGTGCACAGATTGGAAGAGTGAACCACACCTGAATGTTGCTGCGGTGAGCGCACGTTGCAAGCGTCTTTGAAAGTGATCCAAGGATGACCGGTTTCAAACAACATGGTCAGCATCTTGCGCCACAAGTCGGTGGCTTGCACGGTTTTGCTGGGCTTGATCAAACCTTGGCGTGCCTGCTCTTCGTAAGCGACATAGGCTTTTTCAAACTCGGAGCCGAATTTGTCATGCAAATCAGGCGTGTTGGAGGGCGAGAACAAAGTCCACTCGCCTTTTTCCATGACGCGACGCATGAATAAGTCGGGGATCCAGTTGGCGGTGTTCATGTCGTGCGTGCGTCGGCGGTCGTCGCCTGTGTTTTTACGCAGCTCTAAAAATTCTTCAATGTCCAGGTGCCAGGTTTCAAGGTAGGTGCAGACTGCACCTTTGCGTTTGCCACCTTGATTGACAGCCACTGCGGTGTCGTTGACCACTTTGAGGAAAGGCACCACGCCTTGTGACTCGCCGTTGGTACCTTTGATGTGGCTACCCAAGGCGCGAACACGCGTCCAGTCGTTGCCCAGGCCGCCCGCGAACTTAGACAATAAAGCGTTTTCTTTGATGGATTCGTAAATACCGTCCAAATCGTCCGGCACAGTGGTCAGGTAGCAGCTGGAGAGTTGCGGGCGGGTGGTGCCGCTGTTGAACAGCGTGGGCGTGCTGGACATGAAGTCAAACGAAGACAAAACTTCGTAGAACTCGATGGCACGTTCTTCGCGGTTGACTTCATTGAGCGACAAACCCATGGCTACACGCATGAAGAATGACTGCGGCAACTCGATACGCTGCTTGCGCACGTGCAAGAAATAGCGGTCATACAAAGTTTGCAGGCCGAGGTAATCGAATTGGAAGTCACGCTCGGGCTTGAGGGCCTTGGCCAGGCGCGGCAAATCAAATTGCAGCAAACGCGGGTCGAGCAAATCGTTCTCAACACCTTTTTTCAGAAACTCTGCGAAGGTGCGCTGGTAATGAGCGCCCATTTCAGCATGCGTGGCTTCTTGTCCCAAGACTTCCTTGGTGATTGAATACATCAACAAGCGCGCGGTGGCAAAGGTGTAGCCGGGTTCTTTTTCAATCAGGGTACGGGCAGCAAGCACAGAGGCTTTGTGCACTTCTTCCATTGGAATGCCATCGTACAAATTACGCATGGTCTCCGACAGGATGGGGGCTGCAGTGACATCTGCACCGAGGTTTTCGCAAGCTGCAGCAATAAGCTTTTCCAAACGCACTGTGTCGAGAACTACGCGCTGACCATCCAACATCACATGCAAAACCGGACCTTGGGTGGCAGGTGTTTCTTTTTGGGTGGCGCGTTCTTGGGTGCGGCGTTCGCGGTAGAGCACATAAGCACGCGCGACTTCGTGGTGGCTGCCGCGCATGAGACCGAGTTCGACCTGGTCTTGGACGTCTTCAATATGGAATGTGCCGCCGCCCGGGCGTGAGCGCATGAGCGCGCGAGACACGGTTTGGGTCAGTTGGTCCACGGTTTCGCGCACGCTGGCCGATGCTGCGCCTTGTGTGCCGTGTACAGCCAAAAACGCTTTCATCATCGCCACGGCAATTTTGGCTGGTTCAAAAGGAACCACCGCGCCATTGCGGCGAATGATCTGGTACTGGCTCAAAGAAGAAATCAATGCGGTCTGTGTGGCGACGCCAACGTCGGCAGACTTGGAAGCGGGGGTGACATTTGTAGTTGTTGAGGCAATTTGCATCTTTTTTTAATCCTGTGGGGCATGAATGCTTTTGGTGACTTCTTATATTTTTTGTGCTGATGACCGCATTGCGCGTCACAAATGTGCACACCCCACACTATATATGGGGTCGTAACTCTTTTCAACACACTACACGTAGTGTTTGCTCTATTTTTTGTAAAAAATTTTTGTAAGCGATACTTTTCGTAGAAATTTGCTGCATTTAGATTTAACCTGGCACTGAATTCAGAGATGTGAATATGCTTATTCAGGAAAATACTTATCTGTCCATCCGACACTTTGTTGCAAAAAACGCCAAGAAAAACCCTTTCCAGGGTCTTTTTTTCTCTCGGGTGCGATGTGTTCGTGCCCTGTGACGTGTTGAATCGGGTATTGAAGTTGAATCAAAGGCAAAAGTGCACTCAAACTTTCGTATTGTTCGGGTGTGAATTTTTCACCGTCAATGCCTTCGAGTTCAATGCCTATTGAAAAATCATTGCAGTTGTCGCGGCCCAAATGGCTGGATTGACCCGCATGCCATGCTCTGTCATCGCAACTGACAAATTGAATCAACTCGCCGCCACGGCGAATGTAGAAATGCGCAGACACTTTCACGTCCCGCAGTGTCTCGAAGTAGGGGTGCTGCGAATGGTCAAGCGTGTTGGTGAAAAACGCCTGCACATGATCGCCATCGTACAAGCCGGGCGGCAAACTGATGGCATGTATCACGACCAAATCTACTTCTGTGCCTGTAGGGCGTGGCCCGAAATTGGGAGAAGCGATAGCTCTTGCAAACCGGTACCAGCCGTTTTGCCAGAAAGCTGTGTGACTCATGGCTTAACTTTCTGCCAGATCACGGTGTGCGGCAGTGCAATAGACCGCTTTGCCTGACGCGATGGCATCGTTTTCGGGCAGGTGCACACCACAATGTGCGCAACGCACCATGTTTTGCGGATGTGTGTCTGATCGATTCGATGCCTGCTGGTCCGAAGACGGGCGACTGAACTTGAACCACATGATCACGCCAAAAAGCAATCCCAGCAGGATCAGGTATTTCATGAATGGCGACCTAACAAAACCTCAGTCACAAAACGTGAACCGGCATAAGACAGTAACAACATCAAAGCCCCGGTGTAGAGCGTGCGTACAGCCAGCGATCCACGCCAACCGCGGTAACGCCGCCCCCACAAAAGCCCAGCAAACATCAGCCAGGCGAGTATGGAGAACATGGTTTTGTGATCCAAGCGAATCGCATGGACTGAACCGTAGAGTTGCTCTCCAAACAGCCAACCGGCTAGCAAGGTCGCCGTTAACAGTGCAAAACCGATATTGACAAAGCGAAATGTCAGCCTCTCTAAAGTCAGCAGCGGCAAACCGGTCGGGTCCTCAGCGCCTAAACGAATTTGACGCTCGGCACGGCTCATCAAACTCGCATGCACCACGGCCGCGGCAAACAATGCATAAGAAGCCATGCCCAGCATCCAATGGAAAGGCAACCAAGCAGATGAGGTGCTATGTAGGGGCTGACCTGGGAACACCAAAGGCAATATGACGGTGACCATGCCGACACCAGACATTAACCAACGCGTTTGCATTTGCGGAAACCAATGGTGTTCTATGGTGTAGACCAGCAACACCAGCCAAGTGGTTGCCGACAAGGCAGCCGCAAAACCGAAATGCGCCACTTCGGCTTCTGTCGGAATCAGGCTGGCGATCACGCTCAAACCGTGGATAAGCGAAATCAACCATAAGTAGTTGCGGCTTTGTTGGGGTGATAAACGCCCGCCGAACAAAGCACCTAATGCATAGGCCACAGCGGCCACGAGGCCCCAGACCAGACTGAATTGGGATGCGCTGAATACAATCATGCAGACAGTTTAGCGTTTCGCTGACAACCCGGTTTTTTCATCGCAAGTTTCATGGCAAGGTAATCGCAATGGCAAGCACGCTCAGTGACAAACTATCCCGGCTGGTTCGCCAGGTCAGCGGACAGGCCCGCATCACAGAATCCAATGTGGCCGACATGTTGCGCGAGGTGCGCATGGCATTGCTGGAAGCCGACGTGGCGTTGCCCGTGGTGCGCGATTTCATTGCCAGGGTCAAGGACAAGGCGCTGGGACAGGAAGTCATAGCCTCACTCACACCCGGTCAAGTGCTGGTGAGTATTGTTCAGCGCGAACTCAGCGCGACCATGGGCGAAGGCGTGGCTGATATCAATTTGGCGGCGCAACCGCCTGCTGTGATTTTGATGGCGGGTTTGCAAGGCGCAGGTAAAACCACCACCACAGCCAAACTCGCCAAACACCTGATCACCAAGCGAAAGAAAAAAGTCTTGACTGTGTCGGCTGACGTTTACCGTCCGGCCGCCATCGAACAGTTGAAAAGCGTGACTGCACAAGCAGGCGCTGAGTGGTTCCCTAGTGACCCGTCGCAAAAACCTGTAGACATCGTGTTGGCTGCGTTGGACTATGCACGCAAACATTATGTGGATGTGTTGCTGGTGGACACCGCAGGTCGCTTGGCGATTGACGAAGCACTGATGAACGAGATCAAGGCATTGCATGCAGCGGTGAATCCGGTCGAGACTTTGTTTGTGGTAGACGCCATGCTCGGACAAGACGCTATCAACACCGCCAAGGCATTCAAAGATGCCTTGCCGTTGACCGGTATCGTGCTGACCAAAACCGATGGCGATTCACGCGGCGGCGCGGCGTTGTCGGTGCGGCAAATCACTGGTGCGCCGATCAAATTTGCAGGTACCAGCGAGAAAATCGACGGCCTCGAAGCCTTTGATGCCGAGCGTCACGCAGGTCGCATGCTGGGCATGGGTGACATCGTGGCGTTGGTCGAGCAGGTCACGGCCAATGTGGATATGGAAGCCGCGCAAAAAATGGCGGCCAAATTCAAAAGCGGCGACGGTTTTGACTTGAATGATTTTTTATCCCAGATTCAGCAAATGAAACAAATGGGCGGTTTGTCCAGTTTGATGGACAAAATGCCCGGCCAGATCGCGGCCAAGGCCAAAGACGTGGATTTGAGCCGCGCTGAAAAAGAAATGGTGAAAAAGCAGGGCATCATCCACAGCATGACGCCATATGAACGCGCCAAACCGGACATCATCAAGGCCACGCGCAAGCGCCGTATCGCCGCCGGTGCGGGTGTGCAAGTGCAAGAAGTCAATCGTTTACTGAATGAATTTGGTCAAATGCAAGACATGATGAAAAAAATGCGCGGCGGCGGCTTGATGAAGATGATGAAAAAACTCGGTGGCATGAAAGGCATGGGCGGATTCCCCGGTATGCCGCGTTGACACTGCTTACCTCTTAAACACGTGACAAAAAAAAAGCCTGCAACGCGTTGCAGGCTTTTTCACATCAAGCGGGGTTTAACCGCCTGCGTTGATCTTGCGGCCATTCAGGCTTTGCACCGGACGCGCATTGAGCTTGAACGGGAATTTGCTCACCTGGTCTTTGGACACATCCACCGGTTTTTTCAGAATATAGAACTGCACACCTTCGGTACAAGGCGGTGTGGTCAGTGAGCCTTCATAGTTATAAAAGCCAAGGTCTTTGGGCAACATGTTGCCCGGGTTGAAACTGACTTTCTCCGGCAGGTATTCCTCACCTTCTTTTGGTGGCAGGTTGGCCCACAAAGTTTTGATGGCGGCGTTGTCTTTGCCTTCGTTCAGCAACACACCAATGACAGCGAGTTTGCCGTCTTTGCTCTTGTGCACAAAGTGCGCAACCATGGCGGAGTTTTTGCCATCGACTTGTTCTTCAGACGGGCGGTGGAAGTGAAATTGCAGC
>JACCDM011027621.1_pt1 | contig 17365 bp, 6 predicted proteins | sample 7445851 | NCBI WGS metagenome assembly JACCDM01 (sample SAMN15323438, study PRJNA562643) | freshwater metagenome | isolation source: river surface water | place: USA:Blue River Watershed | collected 2017-08-16
AAATCCATAAAGAAATAAGAGGTGAATATTATGGCTTACAAACGTGGTACGAATGCCAACATTATCGTTGGTGCTGCATCGCTCTTCACATTCGAAGACGGTGAACTTACTGCTGCAGACCTTCCAGATTACGTTTCTGGTGAGGCTTACAACACTACCCTAACAGGTGACGCTGGTGCTGGAAACGGTTATGTTTCTACTGCTGGCTTCCGTAACGTTGGTTACACAAGCAATGGTTTGGAACTACAGTTCCAGCCTGACTTCGGTGAAGTTCAGGTAGACCAGATCCTTGACGTTGCTAAACTTTACAAGCAGGGAATGCAAGTTAACATGAACACAACCTTTGCCGAGGCAACCCTAGAGAACCTTCTCTTTGCAATTGCTGGTAAGGGTGGATCAAACGGTGACCTTGACGTTACAAACGTAAACGAGAAGGTTCTAAACTTGACCGCTGGTGAATTGGGTGAATGCCCAATTGAGCGTGGTCTTGTTGCTGTTGGTCCTGGTTCAGGTGACTGCGACCCATCGGAACTAACCGAACGTGTATATGTTGCTTACCGTGCACTCTCAATTGAGAATGTTACTGTATCAGCAAAGCGTGACGAGGCAACTCAGTTCGAAGTATCATTCCGCCTACTCCCAAGTGACAACACTGCTCACAACGGACACTACGGAAAGATCATCGACCGCACATACACTCCAGCATCATAAATATAACTTAATATAGGGAGAACCGTCCAGTTTAAACACTGGGCGGTTTTCTATTTGGTATACTATATAGATGGCTACACAAATATACAACACCGCAGTGATTCAATTATTGGACGATAGGAAACTATATCTAACCCCACTAAAGATACGATATCTTAGGGAGTTCATGGATGAGTTTGAGAATGTTCGGGAATCCAAAGAAGATTCAGACGCAATATCATACCTATCAAGATGTGTAGTCATTGCCATGCAGCAGTACTGTCCAGATATCAAAACGGTAGAGGAACTGGAAGATCTTGTAAACCTACCAACCATATATAAGATACTTGAGATAGCAGCAGATATCAAAATAAACGAAAAGTCAGAAGAGCCTGTGAAGCAGCAGGCAGTTGAGAGTGGCTCAACATGGGATACCCTAAATCTAGCAAAGATTGAGTCAGAAGTATTTTTGATGGGAACATGGAAAGACTATGAAGAACTTGAACTATCACTATCAATGCCAGAACTAACAGAAACACTTAATGCAAAAAGAGAGCATGACTACGATCATAGGAAATTCTTGGCAGCAATCCAGGGCATCGATCTTGAGGCTAATCAAAAGAGCAACGCCTGGGAAGACCTCAAAGCAAAAGTATTTAGTGGCGGCAAGGCAAAAGACGGAAACGACATTCTTGCATTCCAAGGTGTCAATGCACAGAAGGCTGGATTCGGCATTGGCATGGGGCTTGGGTATGAAAAGGTCTAAAAACAAAATCTATTTATGTTATAATAATAGAGACCTTTAAAGGAGGAACAAATGGCAACTACCGTTAACGAAGAGAAGACTATCACTCTTATCGATGGAACTTCATTTAACGTGCGTCCACTGAAGATCTCTCTTCTCCGTCCATTCATGGAAAAGTTTGAGAAGATTTCTCAGGTGGCAGATGATAATTCAAAATCAATGGATCTACTTCTAGAATGCGTTGTTATTGCTCTTAAGCAATACAAGCCAGAGTTGGCTGAAAAGCCAGAGGCTCTAGAAGAGTTGATCGACCTTCCAACAGTATACAAAATTGTGGAGGAAGCATCTGGTATTAAACTATCAGAAGCAAACGGACTAATTTAGTCCAAAAAATAAATTAAAAGAGGTGTTTCTGGATGGCTGATGCTCAGGCTAATATTCAATTAGGTATTGATACTAGTCAAGCGTTGGCTAACCTTAAGGCGTTACAGTCTCAGATATCAGCCTTCCAGACATCTATGGCAAAGGGGTCAGCGACCCAGGCAGCCAATGCAGCAAAAATTCGTCAAAATTTGATGAATGACATAAATGCCACAAATAAATTCGCAGCCAGCATCGCAAACATTAAGACCACTACAGAGTCTTTTACAGAATCACTTGAGAAGAACAAGTTCTCGATGGGGCAGTACTTTAGGTACGCTGGCGGAGCATCTAAGTCTTTCGGTAAACTATTTAAGTCCGAAATGTCTACCATTGAAAAGGTAGCAAGAGAACGTGTAAAGTCTCTACAAACACAATACATCCAAATGGGTCGTGATGCAAACGGTGCCATGAAGGCAATTGCAGTTCGCCCACTCATGTTGGATATGGACAATCTTGCAACAAAGACTGCCATTGCTGCACAGAAGCAGCAAATTTTAAACCAACTCCTGAGACAGGGTTCTACCAATCTTCTAAACTTCGGTAAGAACACTCAGTGGGCAGGTCGCCAGTTGATGGTTGGTTTTACCGTTCCACTAACCATGGCAGGTTCCGCAGCAGCAAAGACTTACATGGAAATGGAAAAAGCCATTGTTAAGTTTAAGCGTGTATATGGAGACCTTAACACCACAGGTGCAGAAACGGCAAAGACCCTAAGCGATCTTAAGCAACTTGCTAATGAGTTTACCAAGTATGGGGTAGCAGTTTCAGACACCATGGATATGGCAGCCCAGGCTGCTGCTACTGGTAAGATGGGTGCAGACCTTATTGCTCAGGTTCAGCAGGCTACAAAACTTGCGGTACTCGGAAACGTAGAGCAATCTCAGGCACTAGAAACCACCATCTCTCTGACCAATGCATTTGGCACAGCGGCAGAGCAATTGGCTGGAAAGATTGACTTCCTAAACGCAGTAGAAAACCAAACAGTTACATCTATCGAAGACTTGACAATTGCCATTCCAAAGGCTGCACCTGTTATTCAACAACTTGGTGGAGACGTTGAAGACCTTGCATTCTTCCTAACAGCAATGAAGGAAGGTGGAATCAATGCATCAGAAGGGGCTAACGCTCTAAAGTCTGGTCTTGCATCTATGATCAACCCAACCAAGAAGGCATCCGAATTCTTGCAGGGATTTGGAATCAACCTTAAGGGAATTGTTGAGGGTAACAAGGGTAACGTAAAGAACACAGTTGTAGAGGTAGCAAGAGCATTCGACACACTTGACCCACTAAACCGTGCACGTGCTATTGAGCAACTATTTGGTAAGTTCCAGTTTGCTCGTATTTCTACCTTGTTCCAGAACGTAATTAAAGAGGGCAGCCAGGCACAAACAGTTCTAGGACTAACAAAGAACACAGCAGAAGAACTTGCTGTATTGTCTGAGCGAGAACTAAATAAGATTTCAGAATCACCAATGTACAAGTTCCAGAAGACTCTGGAAGACATTAAGACAAAGATTGTTCCAATTGGCGAAGCATTCCTGAAGATGATTACCCCAATCATCGAATGGGCAGGAACCCTGATTGATAACTTCAATAAGATGGGTGCAGGAGTTAAAGACTTCTGGCTAAAAATTATTGCTGGTGTAGTTGGTCTTGGTCCAGTAATCCTAATGGCTGTTGGTCTTATCTCTAACGGTGTAGCCAACCTTATTAAACTATTTACTAATATTAAGTCATGGTTCAATAGAACCACAGACTCTACTACAATTCTAGGCGAACAAACTGCCTACATGACACAAGAGCAGTTGGATGCAGCAGCGGTAGCAGCATCTCTTGATCAGGCTCACTCAACCCTCATACAAACTTTCACATCAGAAGCAACCGCTATTGACCAACTCAGAACAGCATATGAAAAGGCTACAGCCGCCCAAATGCAGTTCAGCAATGCAAATGTTATTCCTACTGCAGTTGTGGCTGCTCCAGCCCCCACAGTGGCTCCTACGCCTACTACAGGCTATGCTAACGGTACGTTTATGGTTCCTGGTCCGAAGGGTGCAGGAGACATCGTTCCTGCAATGCTTACTCCAGGAGAGGCTGTTATTCCTGCAGACAAGGCTAAGAAGTATGGCGGTCTTATTAATGGAATTATTGCTGGGAACATTCCTGGATTCTCAAAGGGAAGAAGATCCCCATCAGACATTATGGCAGAGGAGATCATCTCTCCACAAATTGTTCAGCAGGTTAAGGATGCCTCAAACAAGATCGGTGAAACACCAAAAGCGATTCAGTCAGTATTTGACTGGTTCCTTCAAGAACTTGATGTAATTCACAGCAGAACAGACAATAAGTCTGGAACTGTTATGGGAAACACAGAGGAGCAGGTACAGCAAAAACTGCTTGCTTGGATGCAGGGTATTGTAGACCAAAAGGTAACTGTCGCCACCAAGGCTGAACTTGCAAAGGTATATAGACAACCAGAAGGTACAGCAGTACACAAGATGTACTCTGGTATGGCTGGCAAAAAGCAAGAAAAAGAGTTTGCACACCTAGACAGTGGATTGTCAATGAGAGCAGCAGATGTTCTAAAGACTGTGACAATTACCGCAGAAAGAATGGCAAGAAATATCGCAGATGTTGCTAAGGTTTTCCCAGACATGAAGGCAGACATAAAGACTGGCTTTGGAATTGGACTAAAGGGAACTCTAAATAACAGCATGAAGGAAGCATCTGGCATTACTCCAGATGAATTCTTAGCAGACTACAAGACAAGAGATCTTGCAAATGCCGAGGGCACTGGCAAATGGAATGACCTTCTAAACATTACTGGAACAAACTTCGAACAAATAAAGCCACAACTAGAGGCTTATGACGCAGAACTTCTAAGACTTGTAGAAGAGCAAAAGGCTGCAGGTAGATCAATCGTCGTAGACAGCATCGACCAAGTTAAGGCAGCAAAAGCAAAGGCTGAACAGTCTGGAGAGTCATTCAACGAATCTGACTATATTGTAATTGAAGATCTTGCAAAACAGGCACAGGAAAACATAAAGACTGTAGCAACAGACATCTATGATGTACTACAAGAAGCAAGAGACACAGTTACAGAAGTAAGAATTCAACTTAGCGAAAAGCAGAGACAGGTTCTTGAAGAGGTATACGGCAGAAAGTTCTACCAAAGCCAAGGTGGCGGTGCTAATAAGTATAGAGGCGAAGGCGGAGCAGGTTCTGGAATTGAGAGTCAGGCAGCGAAGGACGCTGCAGCATCATTTAGTGCATCTACTGGTCAGAAGGACTTTAACGACCAAGCCCAAACAACTGCAGACACCCACTCAGAATCAAAGCGTACTAAGCAGATTGCAAAAGACACTGTTGATGGATTCATCAATGAGATTGCAAGATCAAAGGACAAGATTTCTGGAACCGCCAAAGAACTTGCAGATGGCATAGCCACTGGATTCAGCAGCAGACTTTCTCAAATTGGCGACGGCATGGTGGGACTACCTGACCCAGCAGACGTACAAAAACTTACAAAGAAGAGCAAGGTAATCATTGCTGATGCTATTAAGAACCAGGGAGATATTCTTGCTGGTGTTAAGGGCAAGGTTATGGTTGTCGCCAGAGGCTTCGACGAAGCAGCCACGGCAGCAGAAGCAGCAGCAGATTCGACATCAGCACAAACGGATGCTACCGAAGTAAATACAGAGGCTACCGACAAGAACACAACCGCTACTGATAAGAATACAGAATCTAAGGAAAATGGTTCAGAGTCTGGAAATGCTGCTGGTCCGTCTGCAATGAAGAGATTCTTTAGCGATACTAAGGGAACAAGGAACTTTAAGAAGGGCTTTGGTGGTGTCGCTGCAGCAGTCGGTATGGCTTCTATGGTTCCAGGGGCAATTGGAGAAACTGCCCAAGCAATCATGGGTCCAATCTCAGCAGCAACCGCTGCAATGTCGATGATTCCTGGTCCTGCTGGTCTCGTTGCTGGTGGTCTTGCCCTTGTTGGAACTACAGCAATGGCAGTGGCAGACATGCTCGACAAGAACCGCAAAAAGGCATACGAAATGGAAAGCAACCTAGTTGCTGGCGGTAAAGCAATTGCCAAGTATGCAGAGTTTGCCAAGAAGGTAACAGCAACAGAGATAATGGACAAGAGACGACAGTCACAAATGGGCGTATTCAACTATGCACCTGGAAAGAAGTCTTTTGGAACATCCTTCGCTGAGTCTGACGCTGGAAAGGAAATGCTAACCGCCCTTGCCGATAGAATTAAGATTGGTGGAATGGATGCCGCAGCAACACTGCTAACCAACCAACTTATGTCAGCAGTTACATCTGGAGCACTCACAGCGGCACAAGCAAGAAGCGTCTCAGCAGCCCTCGGCACATCATTGGGAGACCAGGCTTTTGCAATGAAGGTAACTGGAGATCTTCTAAAACTTACTGGACCAAATGGTGAAAATCTTGAAAAAGACCCACTGCAGGTTCGTCTAGACATTCTATCAAATACAAAGGACCAGATTGACCAGACCAAACAAGCATTCGATGACCTAAGAGCACAGCAAGGTACTGGTGTTGGTCTATGGGGACAGTGGGATGCTGGCTCAAACGGATGGGACACAACCCTTGACTTCGTTACACTTGGAATCTCTGCTGCAGTTAGAGCACAAGATAACATTGGTAAGGCAGCAGCAATGTGGCAGGCACAGGCAGCAGCCCTACTTGAGACTGGGCAGCAACAGATTGACTCACTTGACCTTGAGTATGAAAAGAGAATTAAGAACCTAACTGCCGCAGGCAAACTTGCAGAAGCAGAAGAACTAACCAACAAGCACCTTGCAGACAGACAAACTCTCATGCAGGCAGTAGGTAGTGGCTACGACGCTGTTATTAGTGCAGTAGACACCGCAGACAACGGCTTCCTTGGTCTGGGATGGTTCAACACTGGAACACAAAACAAGCAATCAGATACCGCAAACGATGCAATTACCAAAGCATATGAGGGTACTCAGATGGCTCCTATTGCAGAACTTGTTAGACAGCAGATTGATGCTGCTGGCGGTACCAAGGGTCAGCAGGTTGCACTAAAGTCATTGGTTGGTAGTAAGCAACTCGGACTAACACAAGCACAATATGCTGTGAAGAACTTCAGCGGCACCGAAGGAATGAACCAACTGCAGAGCCTGTTCTCTGGAGTGGGAGACATTGGAGCAGTGAACCAGGCTCTTGAAATGGCTGCACAATTTAAAGACCTTGCTGCAGGAAAGCAATTTATTCTAGACATTGAGACCAGAGTAAAGCAAAACGGACCAATGGGTGCAAAAGAGTTCATTGATGCAATGGCTCTTGTAAAAAAGAGTGGAGTAGTAACAAACCCACAAATCATCCTTGAGTACTTCCAAAAGAATCCAGCCAAGGCTCTCGAAATTAAAAATGAGATAGACAAGATTAAGAAAGAACCAGAGATAACTCAGGATATCATTGTTCAGTATCTTGGTCAAGATGCAATGGATGCTGTAAAGACAGACCAGAAGTACTTCAATTCACTGAATAAAGACAACAAGTTGATCTACCTAACTACAGTAGAAACAGAACTTGCTCTACAAACTGACCCAGCATGGCTAGCAGATAAGGCAATCTACGAAAAAGAAATTGGAAAAACAATCAGCAACGTTGCCTATGCAGCACATCTTGCCAACCTAGAAACAGAGGCATCTCAGGATGTTAATGTTCCAGGTGACCTTGGTGGAAATACTGGCGGCGGTGGCTCTGGTCCAACCGCATCATGGCTTGACGAGATAGTAAAGAAGACTCGTGATCTATTTGATGCCAACCAGCAACTAACTATTGGATATAAGGCTTCTGGAGATGCCCTTGCAGCATTCTACAAGAAGGGCAAGATGGCTCTAACTGGTATGGCAGGTCTGCAAATGAAACTTGCGAATGCTGGTCTTGGAAGAGACATTATTAGTAACATCCTTGGAATGCCAAAAGAAGAGGCAGACAAGTGGATGAAGATGTTCTTCAAGGGCGGTTCTGTAACTGAATTTGCCAAGAATGTAAATGCAATCATGTATGCCAACAAGGCTGGGGACTACATTGCAGAGACTCAACTCCTAACTAATGACTACCTAGATCAAACCAAGGCGTTGTCTGTACTAACCGCAGCAGGCACTGAGCAGGCTGTGACGCAGACACTTTTGAACGATGAAAACATGCGTTCTATTATTTATGGAACGACTCTATCTGGAAAGATTGCTGACCAGGTTGCAAAGACTAAGGAACTTACCAAGGCTTACATTAGGCAGTTGGCTATTGAGAGACTAAGAAAAGATCCTCGCCAAGCAATCATTGACAGTGCAAACATTAAGATTGAAACTATTCAAAAGCAAAATGCTGTATGGCAAAACGGTCTTGACATTATCTCTAAGCAAGAAGACAAAATTTCGTCGGTATACGACAAGCAAATTGCTGCACTCAACGAAGTAAAGAGTGTCAATGAGCAGATATCTAGACAGAAGCAAGGAGAACTTGACCTTGCCGATGCTCTATCAAAGGGTGACATTGGTGCAGCAGCCAAGGCAGCAGAATCAATCCGTGCCCAACGTGCACAAGATGCAGTAGACAATCAAATCAAGGCACTTGAAGATGCAAAGAAGAGAGCAATCGACTCTATTTCTGTTGAGATTGGTGGCAAAAAGTACACCAAACTTGAACTAACCAACAAGATTGGTGAAGCAGAACTTGACATTCTAAAGATTCAAAAAGATCAGGTAGTTCAGCAAGAAGCAGCCATTGCCAAAGATAAAGAACGTCTCGACTACCTTGCAAAGATTAAGGCAGAAGAAATTGCCATTATCAAGGCAAAAGAGTCAAAACTAAAGAATAACAAGGTTGGTAATGGAAAGTCTGGTGCATCTGGTATTGGAGGAAGCGGCAGCGGCGGTCTTGGTGGAGGCATAACTCCTACACCACCACCAACTACAGCACCACCAGCCTCACCGACTGTGCCTACGTCTACTGGTGCAGGGGCAAATGCACTAGATGCTAGTTTTGCAATTGGCAAGAGTGCCAACGTAAAGAATCTAGCACAACGATTTGGTGGACAACAAAGACTCGATGCTGCGATGTCTGGTGTCTCTATCTTCGAAACACAACGCAAGAAGATAGGTCTTGAGAACAAGATTTCAGACATGCAGACAGCACTGCTGGCATATAAGAAAGGCTCAAACACATTTGCATCTGATAAAGATACCAAATTTATGGAAGATGTTGTTGTTAATGGAAAAACTGTTCATCAATGGGTAGACAGATCGAAGATTCCAGCAAGTGAAAGAGCAAACTACGACAAGGCAAAGAATCTTTGGAACTCGTTGCAGGGACAACTAAAAACAGTTGAGTCAGATGATCAAAGAAGAAGAGATGAGTTTATGGCATCGCTTCCTCAAGAACTTCAGACCGCACTATATATTCTTAAGAGTAGACAAACAGATAGAAAGCCACTAGCAGACAAAGAAAAACAAGCCAAGGCAGCATACAACAAAACCATTGGCAGCCAACTAGGCTTTGACTCAAATGGTAGACCAAATGTAACAAGTGATGCAGATAGAAAGATTGCAGACGCTGCATGGTCAAAGTATATGTCAAACGGTGGCATGGATCTGTCACTATTCGACAGCAGAGTGGCACAACTAGAAAGAAGCCTAAACTCTGCTGGGATTAGCAAGCAAAAAATAGAAGGTCTTATTGGTAAGTATGCTACAGGTGGACACGTAACTGGTCCAGGTACTGGAACATCAGACTCAATTCCTGCCATGCTTTCTGACGGAGAGTTTGTCGTAAAGGCTTCTACAGTAGATAAGGTTGGCGTACATGCACTCAACCACCTAAACCAAACTGGAAGCATTGCAAGATTTGCTGGCGGAGGTTCTGTTGGGTACAGAAAACCTACCGCTTCACAAATCCTGAACATGCAAGCAGATGTTGCAGAAATCGCTGAAAAAGAGGCATTGCTAAAGAACTGGAAGAACAACTTCTGGTCAGATGTAAGTGGTCACCTATTGCACCCAGACGGAAAGGGTGTGTATGACTACGCTATTTCAAAACTAAGACAGAATATAGCAGCATTCAACACCATCTATGGCACCAAAGATTCAAAGGGCAGAGCCTATGCTAACTTGAAGATAAAGTCACCACTCGGCAACGAGGGCTACTCAATGCGTGGGCTAAAATCGGAACAACTCCGTGACCTTGCAGACACAATGCGTACAATCAAGCAGTACGAGGTACTTGCTAATGACGATAGCATCAACATGGAAGCAGCAAGAATTATTTCTTCATTTACTCCTGTGGTTGGAACTGCCTCTGCCCTTGCAGGAACTGGAAGTGCTTTGGCTAAGGGAGACCTGAAGTCTGCTGGCGTAAGTTCGCTTGGTGCATTTGGAGGCGTTGGTGGGACACTTAGAGTAGGTTCAAAGGCTCTTAATGCTGTTAGTGGTCTACAAAAAACAACCACTGCAATTACAAAGGCAGACACCGCATTTGGCAAATTCAATAATGCGGTTGGAACCTATGCAAATGCCGCAGGAACTTCCGAAGGATACATAGAGTCATGGTTGACAAAGGGTAAATTGCCTAAATTCCACATGGGTGGTCTCATTCCTGGAGGATTTGAAACCCCTATCATGGCTAAGGGTGGAGAATTCGTAATGAGCGACTATGCTGTAAAGCAGTTTGGCGTAGACACTATGAATGCCATGAACTCTGGTTCTGCAACATCAATCGGAGATTCCGTGTATAATTATAGTGTTAATGTCAATGTGTCAAGCAACTCGAATCCAAACGAGATTGCAAGAACTGTAATCAGCCAGATAAGACAGATTGACTCACAGCGAATCAGGAGCAATACTTTCTAATGACAACCTCAGCGTACATGTCTAATAGACGTAAATATCAAAGACCACAGGCTATGATGTTTTCGACTACTCCTGGCACCCTTGTACCACTAGATCCAGAGGACCCAACTGCAGGTAGTGTATATGTACCAACTGGATACGAACTTGGATCAGATGGTCAGGTAATTGCAGACTCGCCAGATGGTGCAGGAGAGTTCCTAATTCTATCAGACCACAATCGCTCACCAATAGATTTTAGAATCACAAGGCTTGAGAAAAAGGAGCGTATGGTAAATGGTCGTATGCGTTCATACCACATTGCTGACAAACTAAACATATCAACATCATGGGACATGCTTCCTTCAAGAGGATGGTCAGCATCGCCAGAGTTCGACGAAAACGGTATTCCAGTGCTGAGGCAAAAGGGAACAACAACAGACGGCTTGAGCCAGATGTACACTGCCGATGGCGGTGCTGGAGGAGTGGAACTGCTTGACTGGTATGAAAACCACAAGGGTTCTTTCTGGGTATTTCTATCATACGACAGATACGATAACTTCGCTTCGGCAGAAACAAGGTATAATAACCTTGGAATCTATTCAGACGTTATTGAAGTATTCTTTTCAGACTTTGGTTATAGTGTAGAAAAACGAGGACAGGGTTTCGATTTCTGGAATATATCTCTGAGCCTGGAAGAGGCATAAAGTGTTTGTTGATAAGGACCTACAAAATCATCTAGAAACGTCGTCATCTGTAAAGAATAGATCTGCTGTAATTGCAGAGATAAACCTCAATGTGGCTGACAACGTAGAAAAGGTTGGTAACTATAGATACAGACCAACTCGCACACGACCAACGGTATCAACAGAAAAAGACTACACAAGCATTCCAATCAACTACGATCCATCTGACACAGGGTACTTCTATACTGACGCAACTTACTCAGATGTTGTAATTGATGGAGGACACACAGATAGCAATGAGCCAATTGCCTTTCTTCAGCAAAATGAGAAAGAAAAGTTGTATTACTCTCTAGAAGATTGCCTTGGAAAGTTTAGACCTCGATCTGGAATTAACAAGGCACGTTCAATCGCTGGTAAGACTCAGGGTGTGCAGTTCTTCCACAACACCTCAAGTGGTATGCTTGGAAAGTCTACACTGGACACCAACAGACCAAGATATTACGCTGTAGATAGAGACGACAAGTTTAAGTACTGGACATCTTACAGGCTTGAAGGTCAGGGCACTGGGGCAAAAGAATTCGGAATATCAAATATTGTTGTTCCAGGATTTGCAGAGTATCACATCGAGGATGCTGCACCATTCGTAGTTTATAAGGAAAGCGTTCCTTCTAACCGTGTCGTTGTCAAGATGCAGACAAACGTGGGTACTGTAAACATTGGCAATATTACAACGAGAAACTCTCAGAGTATTCCAGACCCATTATATGGATATGAAAACCAAACAACTCCAGTAAAGTGGAAGATCCAGGGACTATTCGGAGAAGGGTCAAACCTATACTGGTCAGATCTAAAAACCTTTAACCAGAATAGCCTTAGAAGAAATGGCAAGAGAATAATCGGTCCAGATGGCTATGTAGAACTAACATATGGTCTAATGGTTCCAGAAGAATACCGAAATATCTTTATCATGGCAGAAACATACTCATCTGTTGACATGCTGCCAATCCAGGCTGTCAAGGGCTACGCCTTCCTGATCAAATTGTCTGACGATGACTCTGGAATGTTCTATATCTGGGTAGACGGCTCTGGTCCATACAATGGTTACGAAAGATTCCCAGCAGAATATGGGTGGGATGTAGAAGAAGAAACTATAGATAGATTCTCCCACTTCCTGACTGATGCAACTAATCCAGATTCATTTATCGACAAGAACAATCAGGGCAAACGTGCCTACAGAGAGTTCCAGTATCTTCGTGGCATTCGCATTGTCGTAAACACCATGAACAAGAAGGACTCAACATTTGACCTAATTGAAATGTCTCCAAGACTTGCTATAGACTTTACAGAAAAGACAAAGTCATTCTCAGTAAAGAAGATGGCTTCCGATCTTGGGGCAAGCGGTCTTCCAGTAGGACAACTTCTCGTTGGAAATGGAAACATCAACATATTCGACTACGACAATGCTTTTAACAAAAACAATAAGTCTAGCATTATTGCAAAATATATAATGAATACTGTACAATTCAGATTCTATGAGGTAGTAGCAGAACTCAACGGCTATGACTACTTTATCCCAATGAAAACACTTTACGCCGATGGCTTCCCACAAATAAACCAGGAAGCAAGAGATGTTAGTATTCAACTTAGAGACATGTTCTCTATGTTCGAGTCAGCCACTGCTCCGCAGGTACTGGTGAGAGATGCATCAGTAAGTTATGCAGTATCATTCCTACTAGACAACATTGGCTTTAGCAATTATATATTTAAGAGACTTCCTGGTGAGCAAGAGCCAATCATTCCATTCTTCTATGTGGAACCCGATGTGACAGTTGCAGAAATTCTAAATGAGATAGCACGTTCGACACAGACAGCGATGTTCTTTGACGAATACAACAACTTTGTTATGATGAGCAAGAACTACATGATGCCAACGCTATCAGACAGAGCAACAGACATAACCCTTTATGGCTCTAAAGATTTTGCTAGAAATGGTGTAGAAAGAAATACGTCAACACAAACTAAACTTGCAAACATTGTCGGTATTGCAAGCGAAGAAAATCTGGTATATAATGACGGAAAAATTACCTATACAGAGAGAAGCATCGAAAGAAGTTTCTCTGGTCTTGAGCAGGCTTCCAAGATTGACAAAGATAAGACATGGACATATAAGCCAGTGATGCTTTGGGAGGCTTCTGGAACTGGAAACACTAAGTCAGAAGATTCCTCATCATACACGCTATCGGCAATACCTCTAAAGAGCGATCTATCAGCAAAGGTCCCAGAGGTTGTAAGCCAAAACGGTGCCAACGTAGTAATCAACAATATTATTGATATTGGAGATGCCGCTATGTGGCTAAGTAGATACAATGGGTATCTATATGCAAACGGAGAAATCATTAAGTATGACGCAGTTGAGTATGCTCTGCCTGGCGGACAGCAGTACACCTATGAGGCTACGGTAAACTCTTCTGGAGAAATCACCAATGCTTCTACAAAAGCAGCAACACTAAATGCTGTTGGAAATGTTTGGATCAAATCATCTGAAGAGTATCAAGACTATTTTTCAAAACTTGCCTTCAACGGAAAGATGTATCCGACAGGACGTGTAAGAATTTACTCGAAGCCATACTACGACAACTTTACTGGCTATCCACTAATCGGCAAGGTTGAGAAGCACGGTAGAATGCAGTTCGGAACTGGAACGGTGGACAAAGATGGAAAGAAAGTTCCAGTCGAACACAAGGCAGGACTAATTGCATCTACCTGGGCAGCAGACGCAAACATTTCTGGATGCTTTATGGATTCGGACTACCTATTCCATAGCATCGGTAACTTCCAGTTGAAAGATGCTTTTGTTCCGCACAAGGCAGATATGCAAGTTAATGTCGCTGCAGGAACTGGACTAACATCTTCTAAAACCTGGAAGATTGAAGCACCTGGACACATCGTGTCAGACGTGACATACTCGTCTCAAGGAACAATTACTTCATCTTCATCTGCCACAACAAAAGCGGTACAGGTAAGGAGAATTGCAAAGGATAAAGAGCAAGATTATAACGTTAAAGTTGGAGACAACTATGTATTTAAATTGACAAAGTCTCTTGCAACCAGCCCACTAAATGGGTTCATTTCTGTAAAGGCTGTAACAGAAACATCCCTGACCTTTGATTACGAAATTCCTTCCCACAAGACTATGGTTGCCCTTGGCATAATCAAGGAAAAGGAGAGTGCTGATTGGTCATTCACTTCAACAACGACCACCACAGCAGCCACAGGAACCATCTCTGCAGCAGTTTACAAGACTGTTAAGAAGAAGCAGGTTCTTGTGACCCCAGCCTCACCAAAGGTTAACAGGACAGCAACCTTCAACTCACTGACTACCGACATAGACTATCAATTCGTTCTAAACGTGGCAGGTAAAAAGATTATGGAAATCTCTATTAGACCTACAAAGTATTATGCATATCTCTCTGGATTCGGTGGTAGCCTAGAGGTGGATAACCAGACCATTCAGGTAGATGAGACAGGTGCCATTAACCCTGGACAAAGCGTGGAACTATACAAAAAAATTGAAACTGCAAACGTTGGATCATCAGAGAACGTATTTGCTAATTTCAATGCAGAAAAGATTCGTGTTCACAGTCTTATTAAAGAGTCTGGAGTATATGAGATTTACGATGGAAGCAGATTCAGAATCAACAAGCCTATCGACAATGAAAAAATAGGATACATCTTCGATGCAACCTTTAATGAAACAGTGGACATATCATACAATCCAGAAGACAAGGCAGGAACATCCTTTACGGCAAGCAAGACAAGCACGTCGAAGGCTACAGAGTCGCTAAGAACAGGTCTTATTAGAAATTATCTAACTACTCAAATTAAAGATAACAAAGAGGTTGCTACAGATGCAGACATTGCAAAAGACACCACAATGAAAATCCCAGGCACCGTTCAGTCATCTGCTTTAGTATTCTCTGGTCCAAGTTTCTCGGACTCTGAAGAGAGTGTAAATTTTGTCACATACGCATACAAAGAGTTGGACGCATCTGCATCATATAAATACTTTGGAACTCGTGTAAGAATTATTGGAAGAACAGAGAATGGAAGTGGTCAAAGCGGTGTTGGTTCAGAGACATGGTATACAAATAAAGACCTTGCAGCAAATGGCGATCCAGGCTCTCCAACAAGAATTAAGGCTTCTTCTGGAGGTATGGCTGTACTTCTAAATACCCTTACAAACTCAGGGTACTACTTTGAGATTGGTGCACTGGAAAGTACAGACATTTCATCAAAGATTGCTAAATACAATTCTAAGGGAGAGCAAGTAGAGGATGACATCCACAATGTTTTGTTCTACAAGATTCAGAAAAAGGTCCAGGAAACAGGTACTGGGGTGCCAGAAGACATGAAAGCAATGCCAGTAAAACTATGGGGAGGATTCGCTCAAATAGTTACAGACTCTGGTCTATTCGTTGGTCAAGAAAGAGTCTCTGACGGTCAGTCTGTAAACACCGTGTATGATCTTGGTGTAGAATACGAGCAGATTGGAAAGACCCTAAAGTTCTATCTATACATCAACGGAGTTCTTGTTGGTACGGTAGTAGACTCAGATCCACTACTTGACGCAAAGGGCAATGTGATTCTGAGCAACAAGATGGCTCTTTTTGTTAGAGGATCTGCTAAGTGCATGTTTGAGCATGTGTACGCTCTTGGAAGAAACCCAAGCCAGAACAGGGTCGGAGACTTGGTGTCTGCGAATAACGTAAATAAGGTCTTTAGTCAAGATTCAATCACTCTTAATGAGGGTACAAGAAAGTATGCCCTAAGCGGAATTGTAGGAACTGGATATCTAAGTGGAGTAAAGCCATCTACAGAAAATGAGATAGCCATCTACTTCGATGAGTTCGGCACGATAATGCGTGAATGTGCATATTTTAACATTAGGTACGACAAGGCTTACCCTGCTCTTCGTGCAAAGATTGCAGAAACATATGGTCCAAACCGTGGATTTGTGGTTTCTGGATTTACCGCAAACCCATATGGTGCAGAATTCCTGGTGTTTAACTCAACAGATAGTGCCTTGGTAATGGACGGAACAAACGGCAACTACCTGAGAATTCAGGGGGTAACGTTCACACAGCAAAGCCAGAACGAACTATCCCTTGACGACTACTTCTCATTGCGTAGCGATTATTCAAATCCACAGCCATACAAGAGTGGAGATGTAATCGTCAACCCAACCAAGGAAGCAAAGAGATACAATGAGATTAAGAATAGCAGATCGACCTATGGCAAAAAGGAATTTGTTCTTGACACAAGATATGTACAGAATAAAGATTCTGCAACAGGTCTTATGCAATGGATAACTTCTAAGATTATGACACCAAGAAAGTCTGTTGGAGTGAAGGTATTTGCATTGCCAACATTGCAACTCGGAGACATTGTTACAATTGATATGAAGGATGAGAATGGGGTAGATATTATCTCTCCAACATCAACAAGATATGTAGTCTATCAGATCGACTATTCTAAGAGTGTCGGTGGTCCAGACATGAATGTTTATTTAAGTGAGGTAGTATAATGCCAAATATGGGATATGATCCAACTGGAACTGGCTTGTACGCTGTCGGAGGATTTTACAATGGTCTGAGTGGCGTTAATGTGATTAACGACGGCAGCGGCAATCCAATTAAGTACTATGGCGATGTCGCAAACCTAACAGACGTGCAAAGAATGCCATTGGGGACTAAGCCACAAACTGCTGGATTATCTGGAACATCGGCAGGGTACTCAGGATCTTCTTTTCAGAATAAAATGGCTGTAAAAATTGGAACATCTGAGCCACTTGTAACCGAACAAAGCATGTCTTCGGTTGACCAGATCACCCAAGAACTTTTCGAAGACCTATCTCTAGACGAGATTATGACTAT
>JACCDM010219767.1_pt1 | contig 17364 bp, 23 predicted proteins | sample 7445851 | NCBI WGS metagenome assembly JACCDM01 (sample SAMN15323438, study PRJNA562643) | freshwater metagenome | isolation source: river surface water | place: USA:Blue River Watershed | collected 2017-08-16
GAGGCCGTACAAGCAACAGGTGACGGTTATATTTGGAAATATATGTTCACCATCAACGCATCTGACCGTATTAAGTTTTTATCGAACAATATTATTCCTATTAGAGAAGTTGTTAATAGTTATGTGACAGGGCAAATTGACGTTATTCAGGTCACTAATGGCGGGACTGGTTATACTTCTGACCCAACCGTTACTATTAGCGGTGATGGTACATTAGCGACAGTTAGTACGATTACTAGAAACGCAGGTGTTATTGAAAAAATAGCTATAGATACCAAAGGTAGTAATTATTCTTATGCAACTGTAAATATTTCAGGTGGTGGTGGAACATTGGCGACAGCAAAAGCTGTTATTGCTCCTGATAATGGTCATACCTCTAATATTTTTTATGAATTGTTCGCATATTATGTTATGATACGCCCTAGTATTGAATATAGTGAGGGTGGAATTTTTACAGTTAATAATAATTTTAGACAAGCATTTATTATTAAAGACCCACTAGATAATAATAATGTTGCTATCATTAATGATGCATATCCATTAACTACAAGATTAGATTTAAGTACTGCTACTATTAATTTTAATGCAGAATTTGCAGCATTAGTAGTTGATGATATAGTAACTATTAGTGATGGTAGTAATGATTTAGGTACAGCTAGAATAGCGTCTAAATTAAGCCCATCTGCTATATATTTAACTGAGGTAACATCACCTGATATATCAGTATTAAACTCAGTAAAAAAAGGTAGTTATACATTTGAGATTTCTGGTAGTGGTGTAAGTTTACCTGTTCCAAAAATACAGGCAGGTAATATATTGTATATACTAAATAGAGAACCAATTAATAGAAGTGATTCACAGATTGAATCTTTCTACATACCAATTATATTTTAAGTATTAGGAGCATCGAATGAGTGGTTATCAATCACGTTTAAAAACATTTCCACAACGTCCTTATTATGATGACTTTGATGTTAATAAAAGATTTTTACAAATCTTGTTTAGACCCGGCCTTGCAGTACAAGCTCGTGAATTAACACAAATGCAAACCATTTTACAGGAACAAATCTCAAGACTTGGTAGTCATTTCTTTGACAACGGGTCTAAGATTGTTGGTGGTGAAATGTCAATCAAAAATAAGATAGAATATATCAAGTTACCTAATACATTACCAACTGCATCTTATTATGATTATGTTGGTTGTACAGTTACTAACGGCACATTAGTCGGTAGAATTGTACATTATATTCCTCCTGTTACTGTTGATAATATTACAGACCCTGCAACAATTTATGTTGAATATGAGTCGGCTGAGGGTGATATTAGCTCATTTGGATTTAATGGTGTTTATACAGTGTCACTTGATACTGTTGGTACTGGTTATACAGGTGTTGCTGCTGTTACAATTACAGGTGATGGTACAGGTGCAACTGCGGTTGCTACTATAGCTAGTGGTAAAGTAAACACAGTTACATTGGCTACTAGAGGTATTGGATATTCGACTAATCCAACAGTTACTATTTCTAATGGTACAGGAACAGGTGCTACTGCATCTACTAAATTGATTAGTCAAGATATAACAATTACAGTTAATAACACATTAACAGAATTACAAGAAACTTATACATTTACCACACCTCCTTCTAATATTGGGATTGGTGCAATTGTATTTATTAATGATGGTATCTATTTCATTAATGGTAGATTTATTGTTGTTGATAAGCAAGTACTTGTTGTTTCTAAGTATGGTGATATTAATAACGTAGGTACAGATAAAGAAATAGGATTTTTACTTAAAGAAAGTATCGTTACCCCTGAACAAGATGGTTCATTATATGATAATGCAATCGGGTCTGAAAATGAATCTGCTCCAGGTGCTACTCGTTATAAAATGGAAGCCATTTTAGCGACTAAGCCTACTGATGATACGGTAAAAGATTTTATTCAAATTATGGTATTACGTGCAGGTTTACCAACTACCCCACCAAGTCAAACTGATTATACTCCATTATTTCAAGAGATGTTTGCCCGTAGAACATATGATGAGTCAGGTGATTATATTATTAATGACTTTGCTATTGATATTCGAGAACATTTAAATACAGGGTCTAATAATGGTTACAAACTAGCAGGTGATGGTGGTTTATCAGAAAAAGTTTATATTGAATTAGACCCTGGCAAAGCATATGTTCGTGGCTATGAAGTAGAAACAAATTCATCAACACCATTAGAAATTGATAAATCAAGGGACTTCAATAATGCTGAGGATATATTCGTTTCAAACCCATACGACTCTTATTTTTATGTAGACTTAACACCTGGTGTAGTTATTAGTTCAGGTAATACTACAACTACTGATAAGTTTACATTTTTTCATCAAACAAATGCATTAACGCAATTTAAGAATACAAGCAATCAAACTATTTTTACTGCTATATTAACAGGCGTACAGAATGATTCTACCCAAACTAGAATGTATTTTTCGCAATTAAGTCCAAGAACAACATCAAGTCGATTAGACGATGTGTTGTATATTGAACAAAGTGGTAAAAAAGCAAAAGTTGTTACTGTTGGTGGTAATAAATTTGTTGTTAAACAAGGAACATCATCTTTATTATATCCAATACCATTAAGTTATGTTCGTAATATAACAGGGTCAGTCTATAAAGTATCTAGGGAATTACCAACCATTGTTGTTAGTACAAATACTGTCACTATATCACCTGATTCGACATATCAGTACACAAGCGATGCTAATAACTATTTATTAAGTATTCAAGGTGTTGGTTATATTAGACCGTTATCAGTTTCAGTTCAGATAAATGGTGGTGTTGTTATAACATTACAAACAAACATATATGATGGTTTATCATGTGACATTATTGTTATTGCAGCTAAGAAAACATATACACCTCGGCCTAAAGTAGAACTTAATGATATAGATACTCATGTTTTTACTAACAATAATAATATTAAAGAATTTAAATTATCACAAACTGATATTTATAAGATAAACTCAATAAGTATAGATAGTGTAGATTATACCGCTTCTTATGATTTAGATAATGGTCAACGAGATAATATATATGACTATGGTAGAATTAAATTAAAAACAGGTGCATTTTTACCTTCTGCTGGAACACTTACTGTTGACTATCAGTATTTCTCTCATGGTGCAGGTGATTTCTTCACTATTGATTCATATTCTGCATTAGCATATGAACAAATACCAAAATACAAAAATGCATTTTTAGGTAACTATATTGACGTTCGTTCATCAGTATATCCAGCATCATCTGTATCAAAAGTTGTACCGTTTACTGATATTGTAATTAATTATTCATATTACTTATCAAGAAGTGATATTATTGTTTTGAATAGTAATGGTGAATTTAGTGTAGTTCGTGGTGTTCCATCACTATCTCCTAAAACACCAAAAGATATTGATAATTCTATTACATTATATCAATTGTTTATTCCTGCATATACATTTGATACTAAAGAAATTGATGTTAAAAAATTAAACTATAAACGTTTTACTATGCGTGATATAGCTAACTTAGAAAAACGTATTGAAAATTTAGAATACTATACTCAACTATCATTACTTGAGTCTGATATTCAAGGAAAAGAGTTTTTAGATAAATTTAAGTCAGGATTTATTGTTGATAATTTTGAAAGTCTAACTACAGGTGATGTAGAAAATAGTCTTCATACTGTTGCTATTGATTTTAGTAATAAGGAAATGAGACCCGAAACAATCACTACTGATGTTAATGTAGAACATTCTTGGAACTCAGATAGTGTTCGTAATAATGGAATTATAACATTACCATATACAGAGGTTGAATATACATCACAAAAATTAGCATCTACATTAGTACGTTTACAACCATTTACTAAATTTAATTGGACAGGTAAAATAACATTAAACCCTTCCGTAGATAATTGGTTCTCTGTAACACAAGCACCTGATTTAACACTTGATGCAGGATTCTTCCCAAGTAACCAAAGAGCATCTGTTGTTAACCAAAAAATATGGGATATTGCAGGTCGGGTATTTACAGGTAATGAAGTAGGGTCTAATGTATCAGGTACAGTAAGTGTAAATGCAGGTGGTGTATCTAATACAAATGATATTTCAGCTACAAGAGTTGTAAGTGGTGGGGGGTTATTATTTGGTGGAACATCTACTACTGTTTCATCACAAACTAATTATATTGGTACTCGTGTTGTTGATTCAGGTGTATCCCCTTATATTAGACGTAGAATGGTAGAATTTACGGTTACTGGGCTAAAACCTAATACTATTGTCAAGCCATATTTCGATGGTGCTAATGTAAGTAAATGGTGTTTTAATAATGTACCTCAATACTATTCTTGGGATTGGTGGAATACAGGTAGCAATGATTTTAATGGAACTTCATCAGCAAACACTTGGTTTTATTATAATGGTCAGTGGGTGCGTGAAGATAATTTGGTTAATACCGATGTATTTAAATCTAATGGTGCAGGTGTTATTCATGGATGGTTTTTAATTCCAAATAATGAATTAGCTAGATTTAAGACAGGTACTAAGAAAATGGTAGTAGCTGATGTATTAGAAAATCCAACTACAGTTGCAGAAGGTTATTATGCAGCAAATGGTACATTTGTTAAATTACAAAACGTATTTGTGACTACTCGTTTCGTTACTAGAATTAGTTTTTGGTATGACCCTGTAGCACAATCATTCTTAGTTGATAATCCAGAAGGTATGTTTGCATCATCTGTTGATTTATATTTTGGACCCGAAGCTAATACTGCTCCTGAGTGGGTAACTGCACAGATTAGAAATATGGTTAATGGATACCCAGGTGAGCATACTATTACATCTGTTGATAGATATGTTAACACAGGGTCTTTTGATGCTAACACTCCTGTTAGATTTACATTTGAACATCCTGTTTACTTGCAACCTAATAATGAATACGCATTAGTAGTTATTTCAGATTCAACAGACCTTGCTGTTTGGTGTTCTGAATTAGGTCAAAAATCAGTAAGACCAGGTGACTTTTCTACGTTTACAGGTGAATATATTAATAAACAACCATCACTAGGTTCTTTGTTTAAGTCACAAAATAATAAAACTTGGACTGCTGAACAAACCCAAGATTTGAAATTTGCGTTAAACCGTTCTAAGTTTAGTACGACTGCACAAGGGTCTGTTACTTTCAATAACAGATTAAATCCTTCTGATGTTAATAGTGAAGGTAATATTTTTGAAACAGGTTTAGAAAACAATCCATTCTCTGTCGCATATGGTGTACGTATTGAGTTATTAACAGGTGGTTCAGGATATGCATCTGCACCTACTGTTGTTGTTAATGATGTAGGTTCTGGTGGTTCAGGATTTGCCGCTACTGCTTTGTTGGGTACTAATATCGGCATTGATGATGATAAAGTAGTTGGATTTGATGTTACTAATTCAGGGTCAGGTTATACCTCTGCTCCTACTATAACATTAATGGGTGCAGCTACAACGGTAGCTACTATATCAACAACATATTTCCCTGGTAATAGAATATATGTGCGTCACTATAATCATGGGTTTAAAGTAAATGAACAAGTTACATTTAAGTTTAACCCAACAGCAACAGGTACAATTTTAGGTTCTTATACTGTAGGTTCTTTGACAGGAACACATATTATTAAAACTGCTGGTTTAGACTATTATACTATTGATATGTCAACTCCAAATACTGTTACAGTAGATGCTGGTGGTGGTACTGGTATAAAAGCAACTAAAGTTATACCATACTCATATGCAAGGATTTTATCTGATGCAATAGTATTAAATGGTACTAAGCTAACATGGAATTTATATGTCCGAGATTATTTTAATAATACAATATCATCAAAACCTGTCGGAATTGTTGAGGGAAAAATAATTGATATGGGTGGGTTAAAAGTAATATATGCTGATAATGATAACTCGTTACAAGTAGTTGCTGATTTTAATACTTCTAGTGATTATATATCACCTGTTATTGATGAACATAGATTAACTGTTTATACCATTGGAAATCGTATTAATGATAAAGTAGATTTAACAAGTAATGACTCTGTATCTCGTTATGCAACTAAAAATATTACTTTAGTTAATCCTGCTAATGAAATACAATGTTATATTGATTTGAATAATGTTTCAGGAACACATGTAAAAGTATATTGTATGGTTGCTACTGAGCCTGTGTCAGTTTCTAATGATATTTATACTTGGAATGAAATGACATTAGTATCAGGTGGTGCATATACTGATATTAATGAATTTAAAGAAGTTAAATGGCAATATAATACTGATATTGACTTCACTAATTTTGTTGTTAAAGTTGTTTTAGCAAATACATCAGCATATGGTGATAGTAATTATCGCCATGTAGTCCCTAGATGTAAACGATTCAGGGCAATTGCTTTGAAAACATAAAAAAGGAGGCTAACGCCTCCTTTTTCTTTACTTTAATACACTAATATGTTAAAGTGAAACACTAACTTTTAGATTGGAATAGTAATGAACGAATTAATGAAAAATAAATATTTAGGTACAGCGTTTGGATTATTAGTAGGGGATGCACTAGGTACAACTTTTGAATTTAATGACCGTGATTTTTGTGAAAAGAATCCTATTGATACAATTGTCGGTGGAGGCCCATTTAAACTAAACGCAGGTGAATTTACAGATGACGGGTCAATGTTCTTATGTTCATTAGAATCTCTACTAGCAATAGGATATAGTGCGACTGACCATATGGATACTTTCGTAGAATGGTATAATAACGGTAAATGGTCGCCTACAGGATATTGCTTCGATATAGGTATGCAAACTCGTTCTGCACTTGATGACTATGTTGATAATTATAAACTACCTCTACCTACACTTAATGCAGGGAATGGTTCTTTAATGCGAATTGCTTCTATTGCCATGTATTATAAAGACCTTGATGATGTTATTAAATATACAAGATTTTGTTCTGAGTTAACACATAATAATCAATCTTGTACTAGTGCGTGTCTCATGTTCAATATCCTTTTACATTCTTTTATACACGGGACTGTTGTTAACCTTCAAGACTATGCTGAATTAATTTCATGTAAACAAATTTATAATATTATTATGAATACAACATACTTAACAAAAACAAAAGAACAAATTAGTTCTAGTGGTTATGTTGTTAATACATTTGAAGCAGTTCTATGGTCATTCTATTCGACTAATACATTTAAAGAGTGTTTGATTAAAGCAGTTCATTTAGGTGATGATGCTGATACCGTAGGGGCTATTGTAGGCGCATTAGCAGGTGCTTATTATGGGTTTGATAATATCCCGTCAGATTGGTCTAATATTATTTGGAACAAAGATGTGATTATGAAGATGGTTGAAGGATGCGTTTAAGCATCCTTTTCTTTATTCGTAGTTGTGACCGTTAGCTAAGTATTCTTTTCTTGCTAAATTAACTAATTCATCGGCTCGGTTATTATGGACATTATTACTATGTCCTTTTACCCAAACCCAAGTTATATTAAACTGTGAATTTAATTTATCCAATTGTTTCCACAGGTCTACATTTTTTACATCTCGATAGTTTTTAGCTTTCCATCCTTTCATCCACTCATTCATCCCTTTGATAAGGTAATTACTATCTGAGTGTAATGTGATTGGTATAACATTATCTAATTTAATTTTAGATAAAGCCTCGATTGCAGCTAATAATTCCATTTGATTATTCGTAGAAATACCTGGAACTGCTTGGTAAAACTCTTTCCGTTTATCACCAAGCATTAATATTGAAGCCCAAGCACCAAGTCCTGGGTTAGGTGCAGCACCACCATCAGTGTGAATAATAATCATTTAAGACCTCATGTTTATGTAAGATTTAATGTAAGACCGCAACCATGATTACAACACAACCACTAGATTCATCTTCTAGTTCCATGCTATGTAATTTTGAATGGTCAAATTTATAGATTCCACCGACATGAACACTTTCTTTAATTGACTCAGCAGTAATTACAGAATTGCCACTAGGCAAAATAATAGGAATGACATAAGTATCATTAGTAAATTTGTTAGGGTCTAGTAAATCGGTATGTGGCTCTGCCCCTTTACATACACTAAAATAAACATAATCAAGCTTTTCTTTACTAATACCAATTACAGAAGATAATGAATCTATTAATAAATTATCATCTAATGTGTGTACTTGAAATTTGGCGGGACTATTGACTTTATAATGCTCAAATTTAATTTTATCGGCATTAACTATTACTTGTGATGGGATATTAACATCCCCAAGAAATTTAATCATTGTTGTTCCTTTGTTGGTTAAACCCATGCTGCACTTTGTAGTAAATGATTTACTTTTTCATCACTATAATTATATGGGCATAATGGTGGGGAATGGACAATACAGTAATGGGTCATAGTATCTCGTGAAGGATGATATTCACCTACCCTAATACCGTTATCGTTACGATAAAAAACACCATGAGCTATATCACGTTCAAGTGTAGTAGAAGACCATAGAAGAATAAAATCAAAGCCACGACATAATCTATTATCGACATCCTCTACAATAAACGGTAAAGTTTGTCCTAAAAAGTCTAGTGGCAAAGGTATCCAATTAAGCTTATCCATTGTTATCTCCAATGAGAATTATTTAAACAATAATCCCAATTTGGTAGCACCTGCGATAATTAATGGCTTACCGACAATAAACACCAATACGAGAAAAGCAATGGCTGTGCCTGATAGCAAAAATCCAAACACTAGTTCAGCTACCCATACGACTGCAAAGAATATTGCAATTAAAATTGCATATTTTACAATGATTGTAACGATATTACCTAACATAAGAGACCTCATTCGATTTAAGTGATGTTTGTAATATTAGTCTATTTTTGGGAAAAGTGCAATGAGTTCTTCACTAACAATTGGAACAGATTTATATGGGATTTTATAATCAATTAATTCTTCCAGTAAGTTCAAAATAACATAATCGGGGTTATATGGTTTCATGCCTGATGATTCCATATACTCGATTGCCAATTTAACTGATGGGAGGTCTTTACAGTCACACATCCTTACAACCCTTTATTCGTGAATAGGAATTTATTCTCTAATCCTGATGATGTTGAAAATGCATTTTGCTCATGAGTTGCTAACGTTTCTTTCATTTTCTTAGGATTATCTGCCATTAACAAGATACGGTCTTTTAGTTTATTGTCAATAGGCATTGATGGATTTCCTGTCTTAATACCTTTAGAAATTTCTTTAAGATGTTGGTCTGTACTAAGGTGAGGGCTTTGTAAGAAAGCATATGCATGTTGGTTTAGCAATGTTGGATTCTTTTCAGAAGTCATTACTTTGGCAAATAATGCATGGTGTGATGCTCTGCTGGGCATTAGATGAAGATTCTGTGTCAATGTTAACAGATGGTCTGATGATAAATTTTTATTCATTAAAATACTATCTAATTCACCTTTGCCAATAGATTCTCTATGTGCGATACTGTCCTGCAAGTGTTTATTTAAATCTTCTGCTGATAGACTACTTAACTGACTGCTAGTTAACGATTCTATAAGGTATTGTATAAACATATTAAACTCCAATTAAATAACTATTTATCAGAGTTTAAATATGCTGCTCAGACCTCATAGAATGCGATTTAAGCCTAGTTAGTACCTAAAGTAATACAAAGGTACATGTTTGTATTAACCTACTCTATTTCCCATCTCATGCTTATCACAAACAGCATTATGACGTACACTAAATGTAATATCAGGATTACGAATACATTTATCTCCCGAACCAAAATTGTCTGTTGACATATCAGGCTTAAAGAATTTACAGCTTTGACATTTTGGTGTTATTTCGGTATAACCGATTCTAGCTTTTAATTTGTCGATTAAATCATTCATATGTTGATTCCTGTATCAGTTTGGTAATATTTTTTCTTGCTTGTATCTCAAACATATTGCGAAAGTTGGCAGTCTTAAAAATCTTATACCTATCTAAAAACTTTTGCATTATTTCATTTCTAGCTTGCTTGAATGTATTGTATTCGACATGGCTAAACTCTTTACGAATTTGTTCTTGATATTCATTAAATCTACTAGGGATACTACCTAGAATAGCAAGGTCAATATCTATCATCAATTGTGCGTCATAGTCTAATGAAGGTTTATGATTAACTGTCATCATAATTAACTCATGTATTCTCTGTTGTAGTTCTGATGATGCTCCAATAGACCTTAGAAAATTAACTGCATAATTAGCACTTTCTATTTCATTTGTACTAGATTTTGGGTCATATACAATATCATGAAAATATAATGCTAATTTTACTTCTGCGGGTCTTGAAAATAAATGTATATTATCATTTAATAAACTCATACATTCTCTAAGATGCCGTTCTGTATGGTAATGCCTATGGGGTTCTCTATATGTGTCATATATTATATTGCCTATATCATTATTTTCAGGTAATCCTAATGCTACCCACATTTCTTTATAATCCATACCTACATCATACCTGTAAAGACTACTAATAAAGATTCATAGCCTTTGGTGATAAGCAATGTAATGTCATTTAACTTTACATATTCACCACCATTTTCAACTAACCATTTTTCAATGATTGTCTGTAAGACCTCACCATTATTACCACTACATTCAATTTCTAGCTCAAATTTATTATCTTGCATGAAATGTGGATATACTAAAGGGGGATTAAATTCAATGTTTCCGCCACGTACACCAAGTACTTTTAATAAGGCAGAACCTTCTAGTGAATTATTATATGACATGATTGGCCTCTTATTGTATATGTATGAATTAGACCCTCTGATATTAATCAAGGGTCTAATATAATAACTTAGGTTGAAAATTCTACCAAGTAGCGAATGTTAACTTGTGATGTACGATATACTATCATCTCATCATTCATAATGCCACTGATATTTGGTTTAGCCCATACCGAATCATAACCATAGCGATGTAACGAGCTACTAGGCGATTTAGGCACATGGTAATCACCCATTGCAACATCACATAGGAACATAAAGCAATTGGTGTCTTTGCTTCCTCTATCCCAATAACCATAGCTATAGTTTAATGCTTTTGATGATTGGTCACTTGTATAAATGCCGTCACCAAACATACGACCTGTAATGTTGATAGACCCGCCATTACGAGGAATCATTAAGCCATTTTTGAAGATGGACAAAATGTTAAACGCACGAGTACCATGCCATAAAAGACGTTGGTCTTTCATTTTAGCACCATCGGTTTTATATGCGCTATCCATATCATTTAACATCACTTCATAAACACGTACAGGCTTTAAGCGTGAGGATACATGAGAGGCATTTAACGAACCAAAGAACATTTTTTCGACCATTTTAATAATATCAGCGTCATCAACCAATTTGATGCTAGTATTAAATAGGTTTTGTTTTGGTGCATTACCTACTTGGTCTTTAATAGATGTTTCTGCCAAGTCAACAGATGCTACTAATTGGTCTAAAAGAGTATTTTGTTTAACTAATGACTCTTGTGAAGTTAAGAAGCTTTTGTGCCATCCACGAGTCCGTCCAATATCTTGAGGAACAAAGCGTAAGTATTGGTTAAGACTTTCTAAATAGCTATCGTTATCTAAATCGCCTTTCAATACATAGGCTGTCATTTTATGTAAATGTGTACGGGCAGTTTCAATCATATCTTTAGTGACAACACCAAGTGCAGTAGTAACCGCACCTGTGTCTAAGTTAACACTAATTTTACCACCCGAAGTACTATGTAATTCGTGTTTGTTTTCAGTGACTAATCGTTGGATAAGCGTTTTTAGTACAGGGCAAGTACCTGCTAGTTCATCCATTGCTGATTGTTTTACGACTGCTTTACTTGCAGTTTCAGTAGTGGCTGCACTTTCAGATAGGATTTCTACCTCAGTATAGAATGTACCATCCGAGCGTACTTTTAATTTAGACTTGATTTTTGCATCGTATTGTTTGGGGGTCCAATTGTAGTTTTCTACAACTCCCGTTGTACCTACACGACCATAGGTAACAACTGCTACGCCAGTTGTTTCATTGTAATCAACTAACCAAAATTTGTTATTGTTGTTTTTTGCATCGGTGCAGACGAAATAGCGTTTAGACATGATGTAATCTCCTGTTATGTGCAGTATATGCTTTTTTAGTATTTCAGTATATGAGTTTTTTGTAACTGTTAGTATATCAATTACATTACTATTTACCTGATACCAAACTACGGCTTAACAGAGTTTATCATTCTTTACAATACGGGATATTATAGGTATTACAATATGTAATATATCGACTAGTCCCTGCAATTTCACGCTTTATTTCTAATGTTTCGATTGGTTTAGTAACATCCATTGTTGGATACTGAACATACATCACATGACGTAACTCACTAAACTTAATAAAAAAAGTAAGGTTTTTATTACCAACTAAGTTGTCGGCCTTACCTTGTGGTAATTTAATGTTTTTATTAATGCCTTTAATATTATATGAACATAATGTATTTTGGTTATCATTATATTCTTCACATGGTCCTTTGAACCGTATTTCTACATTATTAAGGATAACATAATTATGAGTATACTTAGTAGTGTAATATTCTAGGTAATTAGCATATACTATTGCAGTAGACAACATAGCCATACCTAGAGATAGTAACAGTGCTACTTTGTTACCACTAAAAAATACCATGAACTTTTTCATTCGCATTCACCTAAATTGGCTTTATACTTTTCTGTGTAAAATTTGTATTGGTCTGTACCACGACTATACTCATCTAAATCAACAAATACATAAGGGCGTATTAAATCATTGGTATGTATTTTAGCATATAACCCATGTTTACAAGTCCCTAGCTTAATACCAACATCAAACTTCATATCCTTAAAATAATCAATATCTCGTGAAATATTACCTACTGTCATTTTACCGACAGTAGTATTAATTACACAAATATGATTATCGCAGTTAATCTTATCTTTGGTTAATGAAGTTTCCGCATAAATGATATAGTTTTTCTTATATTCATTAACACCTAAGTTAAAGATACAATAGATAGTAAAACTACATGCGCCAATGAATAGCCATAAGGAGAAGTAGTCTAAAAATATTTCCCAAGCACCTTCTAAAAACTCAAGAATATTAATAAACAGGCATTGAAAAAAATTAGTTAATTTGTTCATGATATTAGCACTTAGTTGGTTTAATGTTGTATTGGTTATTAAAAATAGTAAATTCTGTACTTGACGTAGAGTATTTTTCCAAATCAATTATATTATAAGGTATTAGTTCATTACCTGTATCATACTTCACATACAAAGTATTAAAGCAATTACCAAATATCATACCTAATGCAAATTTTGAATCTACAGGGACTTTTCAAATGCGGCAACATCAAGATTTAATTTTCCTATAGATGTAACATATTCACATTCATACCTTTCACGTATGCATTTTTCATCACGTTTTATGATAGATACATTTTGGTGCATGATAATATTACGGGTAGGAATATTATGAAAGTTAGCATACAGCATAACATACATAGCTATACCGAACATAAATAGTATTGTCGATACAATAATTAATACTTGTCCCGTCTCTGTATCGAAAAATTTCAATAACTTATTCATTTAGTCTATCACCTTACCATGCCAAATATAAAAACTATTCTTTGCCACTTCTCGTAACATACGCCTACCATTACATATATTTAAATTTTTGGTTTCTGCCCACTCTAAAAATTTAGTACCATTATAATTTATATCATAAGCCAATGTAGAACTAGATATTTTATTATCTAAATACTTAGGTACAATATCAAATGACGTAGCATTTATTATTACATCAATATTAAATAAAATGTCATCATGACGAACAGCATCTACATTAACTTCATCTATATAATTAGCAATTTCTATTGCCTTATTATGGTTACGACCACAAATCATTATACACTGAGGATTTTCTTCTAGTATTGAATAAATAATAGCACTGACTACGCCACCTGTACCAATGATTAAAATACGTTTATGAAAAAGTGAAAAGTTAATACTATTCAATGAGTTTATAAATGCAATTCCATCGGTATTACGACCAACTAATAGGTCATTATGTTTATATATGGTATTAACACTACATACTCTTTCAACCTTTACATCACAAAGTTTATGTGCCATTTCTTTGAATGGTGCGGTTACATTTAACCCTAGACCCCCTGATTCAAAAAAATCACGTACATCTTGGTTAAATGTTTCTTTAGTAGAATTTATAGTTTCATAAACTAATTCTATACCTGTAGCTTTACCAAATTCTCTGTGAAAGTCAGGAGATAATGAATGAGATACATTACCACCTATAACCGCATATTTCTTCATGTAAATTACTCTATGGTTTGATACCGTGTGCCTGTTCGACTGCTCTTGCTATATCTAAAAAGAACGGGTCTGTATTTTGACCTACTGCACCTAACATACCTTTCTCACATAACACATCAAAAATTCTGTCATCTGATAGTGGAGTTTTCTTTAAATCATTAATTTGTTTGATTAAATCATTAACTTTTAGTTTCAGCCTAAGTATTTCTTTGTCTTTAGCTTGTGATTGCTCATTTAAAAGTTTAATTTCACTTGATTGCTTTACAGTTTTTTCATAAAAATGGTCAGTAGAATCTGTTTCTACATTGTTACTATCTTCGACAGCACCATACGTACAGCCACCTGAACCATATCCCATGATACACCTCAAAACTAATTTTCTGATAATTGTAAAACTAATCTCTTTACTATGTCATATTCAGCATCACTATTAGCTAAATCCATAACTAAGCATAATTTTTCGTCTGTTAACTTTTCTAAGTTGCTACTAAGTTCGTCGGTCTTATAGTGGGCTAAAATGTCTTTAGCAATAATAATTCTTCTTGCTTTATGTAAAAAATTACTTTTACTCATGAGTGTACTCCATTATTAATCTGTATTTTCCAGGTGTCATCGTAATATTTCTTTTATCGTTACATTTAACAAATAGTCGCTTACCATCACCTTGATATAATTTTCCTTCACAAATTAAATTTGATTCAGGAACATTTGACGCATCATAATGATAGTTATTACAGCCACTAATGGTAACTACTAACAATAAAACTAAATATTTCATATTAACCTTCAAGTGTCATTTGGTTGGTGTTAACAGCGTTGTTTAATCGTTCAGACCCGATGTTAAAATATGAAACATCTTTTTCAATACCAATGAAATCACGGTTGGTATTGATACAAGCTACACCTGTACTGAAACTACCTGCACAACAATCTAATACAGTATCGCCTTCATTAGAAAAAGTTTTAATAAGATATTCTAACAACTCAACAGGCTTTTGTGTAGGGTGTAATTTACCTTTCCGATTAGGTACAACATTAAATTCCAACACACTTGATGGTTGTACCCAATCAGGGTCATATTTCTTTTTCACTTTTTCTAGTTTAACGTGATTAGATTCGCCGCAATAATGGTCATAATTATAACATGCTTTACCAACACCAATTCGTTCTTTCATAATTGGGTTATAGGTAGGTTGTCTTTTATGAAAGACACAAATATCTTCATGGTATTTCATCGGTCTGTACTTAGCCGATGACATTCCTGTAGGGACATTCTTTTTCCATACTAATGAATACTTATAATCTTTCCGATTACTACAAATCAAATCTGTTGTAAATGGCTGAGATGCAAATAACACGATAGCAGCATTATCTTTAGCAACTCTATTGAACTGTTCCCACATTTTATCAAATGGTATTACAGAATCCCATGAAATTCCTGTTGTACCGTAAGGTAAATCTACTAATATCATATCTACTGAATTGTCAGCTAGGTTAGCCATTAATTCTAAACAATCGCCATTTAACATGGTAATATTAGACATTGTACGTTATTCCAAAACTAGGTAAATGATATTGTTCGTGTCTCATGACTAATAGTAACAGGATGTCCGACATCATACAACATATGATTTGTTAGAGGTGTGTAATTTTCACCATGCTCCGTAATCGAACCAAACGGTACAATATCAGTAAATTTATTACTAATAACAAATGTTGATTTACCAAAATCAAAGCGAATCACATTACCTATAGATTTATTAATCTTAGTTACAACATTAGTCGGGAAAATAACATCACCGACTTCTACCATACAGATATACTTTTCTGTTAAATCACCCATCAATACTTTAGTTAACGAACCATACATTATAACTTCTCCATTTTAATATAATTACCATACCATTTTTTAACAACAGTATGTTTAATGCCTGATTGTGATAAGCGAATAGATTCATTATCTACTTCACTATTCATATAGTTAATGACTGTTATAAATAAACCAATACCAATCATCGCAAAAATCAAAAAACTCATTTTATTCCTCTCAAAATAAAAGTGGGGTCATTTGACCCCACTTTTTAACACCATACAACTATTAGTAGGATGTGCGAGTCATCTTAGTAACAATTGAATCAATAATGCCATATGTTTTAGCAGATTCAGCATCCATAAAATTGTCACGGTCGGTATCACGTTCAATAATAGACAGGTCTTGTCCTGTCGAAGCTGCCAACATAGTATTTAGTTTGTCCTTAATACGCATCACTTCTTTAGCATGAATGGCAATATCAGACGCTTGACCACGAAAGCCACCTAACGGCTGATGAATCATCATGCTTGAATTTGGCATTGCAAAACGCTTACCTTTGCAACCTGCTGCCAATAAGAATGCACCCATAGAACACGCTTCACCAATACAAATGGTAGAAACTTTAGCACTAATGTAGTTCATAATATCATAGATAGCTAAACCTGCTGATACAGACCCACCTGGTGAGTTAATATACAAATGAATGTCTTTGTCAGGATTTTCGTTGTTCAAAAACAATAATTGAGCAATGATGTTATTAGACATGTACTCATCAATTGGGCCTACTAAGAAAATCTTACGGTCTTTTAATAGGCGAGAGTAAACGTCAAATGCTCTTTCACCACGAGGCGTATGTTGTACTACCATAGGGATGATGTTTTCGATATTAGTTGTGTTCATATATTTTTAACCTTTGTTGTTGGGACTTCATTGATAATGGGCATAGCTACTCATGATATATTTTCTGCTAGTGACTATATCACCTTTATGTGGAAACATCCACATCGGAGGGAATACGACAACAGACCCTACCTTTGGTTTAACACTCAAGCTATCAAAAAATACAGTTTTACCACTATTGTCAGGCACATC
>JACCDM011821453.1_pt1 | contig 17360 bp, 13 predicted proteins | sample 7445851 | NCBI WGS metagenome assembly JACCDM01 (sample SAMN15323438, study PRJNA562643) | freshwater metagenome | isolation source: river surface water | place: USA:Blue River Watershed | collected 2017-08-16
GACGCATGTTCGCGTGCGTGTCGTTGAACGCCACCTCCGGCTCGATCATCCAGAACTCGGTGAGATGGCGCCGCGTCTTCGACTTCTCGGCGCGGAAGGTCGGGCCGAAGGTGTAGATCTTCCCGAAGGCCGCCGCGGCCGCTTCGCCGTATAGCTGGCCGGTCTGGGCGAGATACGCGTTCCCCTCGTCGAAGTACTCGGTGGAGAAGAGCCCCGCGCGCTCGCCGATGGCGGCCGTCAGGATCGGCGTATCGACCCGGAGGAAGCCGCGCTCGTAGAAGAAGTCGTGGATCGCCTGCTCGATCTCGTTCCGGATCCGCATGATCGCGACTTGCCGCGGCGTCCGGAGCCAGAAGTGCCGGTGGTCGAGCAGGAAGTCGATCCCGTGCTCCTTCGGCTGGATCGGATAGTCGAGCGCGCTCGGCCCAATCACCGCGAGATCCGAGAGGCCGAGTTCCACCCCGCCCGCCTGCCGCGCATCCGCGCGCACGACCCCGGTGACCTGCAGCGACGTCTCGAGCGTGAGGGTCGCGAACGCCTCCCACGCCGTCTCCGGGACCTCCTTCTTGGCGACGACGCACTGGAGGACGCCGGTCCCGTCGCGCATCACGATGAAGGCGATCTTCCCGGATGACCGGAGGTGCGTCACCCAGCCGGAGAGGGTGACGGTCTGGCCGACCCGGTCAGGGAGATCGGCGATGCGGATGATGGGATCGGACGCGGACATCGGCGGGCTTCGCGTGAGGAGACCTGCGAAAGCTAGGCCCGGCCGAGACGGGGAGGAAGCGACGGCGGGCGACGGCACCGCCCCGCACGCGCCACCCCGCTCAGTGCACGAGTGCACCCGGCCGTGAAATCCCCTCCACCACGCGCTCAACAATCTCCGGGTCCGTCGGGCCGACGTGCGTCGCGAGGTCGGCCTGCGCCACGACGCCGAGGACCGTGCCCCGGGCATCGATCACCGCAATCCGGCGGACCTGGTTGCGGATCATCCGGTCCGCGATGTCGCCCACCGCCGCATCCGGGCTCACCGTCACGAGGGGCCCGCGCGTCATATGGTCGCGGACCTTGCTCCCGTTGCCGTGCCCCAGCGCCACATGCCGCACCACGATATCGCGGTCGGTGATGATCCCCACCAAGTGCTTGCTCGCGAGGTCCTCGACGACCGGGAGCATCCCGACGTTCAGCAGCCGCATCAGTTCCGCGGCGTGGGGAATGGTGTCGCCGGCTGCGATCATCGCCGGGCGGGGGGTCATCAGGTCGCGGGCACGCATGGGGCTCTCCAGGAGGCGGGGGATGGGCGGCGCTCCCACCGCCGGCACGGCGGGCGCGCACCGGTCGGTCAGGACGCCAGATTCACGGAACGAATCCACGGCCTGCAGCCTTGCCCCGCGCCCGCGCGACCGCAGTCGGCAAACTCCCGCGCGGCGCGCTCGTGATCCGCCGAGTCCCCCGTCGGGTGATCCCCCCGCCGATTTCCGGTTTTCTCCCATCGAAGCGGGCCGCCGACAGTGCCATCTTCGACTCGCGTTCACGGGACGGTCAGCCGCGGACGTTGCTCCCACCGGGACGCCGCTCTGGGGGCCGTGGAGGAGAGTTCGACACTCCTCCACAGGTCGTGAGGTCGCTGGTCACGACCATCGCATCCGGATCACGGGTGCACCTGCGTCGGGACCGTCCGACAAGGGCAAATCGCTGGCGAGGCCACGTTCCGCGTGGCATGTCGAAACGCACGAACCGGCGATACCAGCGGGAACAGGCTCGGCAACGGACCGCGGTACGGTCCGGGTCGAGCCTCTTTCGCGTTCACCCCACGCGGAAGAGCTCGAGCGCCCGTCCGTAGTTCCGACGCAACACCTCACCGAGCCGACGATGCGGCGGCCGCGTCAACGCCGGATCGTCCGCCAGCAGGCGCTCGGCCGCCTCGCGGGCGCGGTCGCTCAGCGCCTCGTCCTTGAGCGGGTCAGCAATGCGGAAGGTGGGGACCCCGCTCTGCCGCTCGCCGAAGAGATCCCCCATCCCCCGCAGGGCGAGATCGGCACGGGCGACCTCGAAGCCGTCCTCGTGGTCGACGATCACCTGCAACCGCTCGGCCGCCTCGGGCCCGACATCCCCGAGGAGGATGCAGAACGACTCCGCCGCACCGCGCCCGACGCGGCCGCGCAGCTGGTGGAGCTGCGACAGCCCGAAGCGTTCCGGATGTTCGATCAGCATCACGGTCGCGTTCGCCACGTCGATCCCGACCTCGATCACCGTCGTGGCGACGAGCACCTCGATCGCGCCGTCGCGGAAGCGGCGCATCACGGCATCCTTCTCCTCCGACGACAGTTTCCCGTGCAGGAGGGCGAGTCGCAGGCCGGCGAGCGGACCGCTCGACAGCTCCTCGAAGGCGGTGGTCGCGGCCTTGAGCGCGACCTTCTCGGAATCCTCGACGAGCGGGTACACGACGTAGGCCTGCCGACCCGCCTCGACCTGGCGCCGCACGAAGCCGAGGACCCGCGCGCGCGCCGACTCCGGACGGAGCGCCGTGGTGACCGGGAGACGCCCCGGGGGCCGCTCGTCGAGGAGACTGACGTCGAGGTCGCCGTACACCGTCAGGGCGAGGGAGCGCGGGATCGGCGTCGCGGACATCAGGAGCACATCGGGCCGTCGCCCCTCGGTCCGGTGCTCGCCCATCGCGCGGCGCTGATCGACGCCGAAGCGATGCTGTTCATCGATGATCGCGAGGCCGAGGCGACCGAAGCGGACCCGTTCCTGCACCAGCGCGTGCGTCCCCACGGCGAGGCACGGCGTCTCCCCCGCGAGCGTCGCCGCCGCCGCACGCCGTGCCGCCGCGCCGAGACTCCCCGTCACGAGCACCGGCACGATGCCCAGGGGCGCGAGCAACGTCGTGATCGTGCGCGCGTGCTGCTCGGCGAGGAGCTCCGTCGGGGCCATGAATGCCACCTGATAGCCGTTTTCCATGGCGACGAGCGCGGCGAAGACGGCGACGACGGTCTTTCCCGCGCCGACGTCACCCTGCAGGAGGCGATGCATCCGACAGGGCCCCGTCATATCCGCCACGATCTCGCGAACGCTCCGTGTCTGCGCGCCGGTGAGTGCGAAGGGGAGCGCGGCGCGGAAGCGGGTGGTGAGATCGCGCCGGTTCGTGAAGCGGATCCCATCCTGCGCCTGCTGCGCCAGCGCATGCGCGCGCCGATGCAGCAGGTGGACGCAGAGGAGCTCCTCGAAGGCGAGGCGCGACCGACCGGCGAGCGCCGCGGCCACGCTCGTCGGGCGATGCACCGCCGCGAGGGCCTCGGGGAGCGTCGGCACCCCGGCCGCCGCGAGCATCGACGTGGGGAGGTATTCCTCCACGAGGGGGAGCAACGCGTCGAGATGCGCCTCGACCAGTCCACGCAGCACCTTCACCGAGAGCCCCTCGGTCGCGCCATACACCGCGAGCACGCGTCCCCCCGACGTGCCGTCGGCATCCTTCCCGAGATTCACGAACTCGCGCGGTGTGAGCTGGCGCCCGTGGAAGAAGCGCACGGGCCCCGAGAGGAGGAGGACGTCCTCCTTCGCGATCTGGCGTTCGAGCCAGGGCTGGCCGGGCCAGGCGACCTCCATGAGGCCTGACGCGTCGCGCACCACGGCCTGGAAGACGCGGAGCCCCTTCCGCGTGGGGAGGATCCCCGTGCTCACGACGGTCCCGATGACCGTCGCATCCTCGCCGACGCGCAGGGTCGCGATCCGCCGCACCGTGGTCGCATCCTCGTACCGATGCGGGATGTGCCAGAGGAGGTCGCGCGCGGTGAAGATGTTGAGGCGCTTCAGCAGCTCGGCGCGCCGCGGCCCCACCCCGGTGAGGTAGGTGACCGGGGTCTCGAGCGTCAGGCGGCCGGCGGGGCGCGGCGTCACGCCTCCAGCAGATCGCGGGCGAAGGCCTCGGCGTCGAAGTCGCGCAGATCCGCGGCCTGCTCGCCGACGCCCAGGAACTTCACGGGGACATCGATCGCCTCGTGCACGGCGACCACCACGCCACCCCGGGCGGTCCCATCGAGCTTCGTGACAACGAGGCCCGTCACCGGCACCGCCGCGGCGAAGAGCTTCGCCTGCTGCACGGCGTTCTGCCCGACCGTCCCGTCGAGCACCAGGAGGGCTTCGTGCGGCGCGCCAGGGAGCCGCTTCTCGATCACGCGCTGCACCTTCCGGAGCTCGTCCATCAGCGCGCCGCTCGTATGCAGCCGCCCCGCAGTGTCGATGATCACCACGTCCGCGCCCCGCGCGACGGCGGCGTCGATCGCCTGCCAGGCGAGCGCCCCGGGGTCCCCGCCCGGCGTCCCGCCGACGAACTCGCTCCCCGTCCGCTCCGCCCAGACCCGGAGCTGGTCAATCGCACCCGCACGGAAGGTGTCCCCCGCCCCGAGGAGCACCCGCTTCCCCTGCGCGCGCAAGCGCGCGGCGAGCTTCCCGATGAACGTCGTCTTCCCCGCACCGTTCACGCCGAGGACGACGTAGACCGCCGGCGCCGCGTCAGGCCACCGCAGTCCGGGGGCGCTGCGACCGGCGCGGAGCGCTGCCGCGATCTCGGATGCGAGGGCGGACTGGAACTGCGTCGAGGTCCGGATCTCCCCGGCGGCGGCCCGCGCGCGGATGGCCTCGACGAGTCGCAACGTGACCGGGACCCCGAAGTCGGCCTCGAGGAGCGTCTGCTCCAGCCGGTCGAGGGCATCGGCGTCGACGCCGCCGCGCGCGAGCACGCCCACGTCCGTGAGCGCGATCTCCTTCAGCCGCTGCCAGAAGGACTTCCGGAGGAGCGACATCAGCGGAGCCCCACGCGGCGACGCCAGATCCACTCCGCACAGAGCGCGAGGACCGCGATCACGGCGAGCCACCAGGCGGTGCCGGCGCGCGGAGCCGAGGCCATCTGGCGCCCAGCGCCCACCGGGCCATCGGCCACGGTGGGACGGCGCGGCACGAGCTCCGACGCGTCACGCGCGGGCCGCGGATCGACGCCCTCGTCCGACACCCGCTCCGCCCCGACCCAATCGAAGAGGCTCCCCCAGAGCGCATCGAACGCCTCGGCGGACCTTCCCCCCCGGAGCCGCCACCGACCGAACCCCGCTGCCGGGACGAGCGCGATCCGCCGTGATCCGTCGACGAGCCGCACGACGACGCGCTCGTCGAACCGTCGCGCCCGCCGCGAGCGGACCGCTGCGAACCCCTCCTCACGCGACGCCGCAACGTCGAGCGGCGGCAGGGAATCCCACGGGATCCCGGCGAGCGCGGCGACGATGGGAGATTCTCCCGCACCCACTGGGTACTGATCCTCCCCGGGCGGCGGTGGGGCCACGAGCACGAGCCGGCCCGTCGTCAGTGTACGCGGGCTCCCGAAGAGTGCCGTGTCACCGTGGAGGACGGCCATCGGCGCCGTCCCCAGCGCATCCCGCACCGACGCCTCGCTGACCGGGCGCATCGCACCGTCGGTGCGCCACTCCCCCGGGGCGACACGCCAGAACCCCTGCACCGGCCCACGCCGCGTGCTCCGCAGCGCGGCGAGCAAATAGCGCGCGTCCTGATCGGGGGAGGTGGAGACGAAGACCGCCGCGATCGCGCCGGAAATAAGCAGCGGCGACTCGGCGGAATCGTTCGCGGGGACACGATCCTCCACCGCGGGCTCCAGCGACGCGGTGAGCATCGTGGCCCCATCGACCGCCGGCACGCCGACCGAGATGGAGACCGCGTGCTCGGCGTACGCCTCGAGCGCGGGGATCGTCACCGTCTCCACCACACGCTCGCTGAGCCGCAGCGTGAGCGCGCGGGTCCCGCTGCCCGCGGCGCCGGCCCGCACGATGATGTCGACGCCGATGGTATCCCCGCCGAGCGCGCCGCCGGGAGCCACGAGCGAGGCGATCGCGGCGTCCCGAGGCGCCGCCATCTCGATCACTCGGACTGCCGAGCCCGCGGGGAGCTGCGCGAGACGCTCTGGATCGGCGATCCGTCCATCCGTGACGAGGATGACCGGGCGACCGAGGGCGACGGCCGCGTTGACGAGCGGGGCGACACGGCTCGCGCGGTCCGCCGGGATGGCGGGAGGGGCATCGGCTCGGACGGAATCTCCGAGGAGCAGGAGGGTGTCGGCGCCCGCCGCGCGCGCCGAGTCGACGACGCGCAGCGCCGCACCCCACGCGCTGCTGTCCTGTGTCCGCCAGCTCGCCGAGACGTCGAGGGCCACCCAGGGCGCCACCGGCGCGGCCGGCCTGAGGGGAAGGTCGAGGGCCATCGCGACGACCGCGAGGACGGCGAGCGCGCGCAGCGCCCGGAGCCCGATCGGGGAGGTCACCGGTCGGAGAGGCGCACCACGCCCATCGGCTGCTCAAGCGCGGTCGCCGCCATCGCGCGGAGCCGCTCGAACGTCGGCCGGTCGGCGGCGCCCAGCGGCGGTCCCGCCGTCGCCTGCAGGGCGCGGCGCGGGTCGCGCTGCCGGCCGTTCACGAGGACCTCGAAGTGCAGGTGCGGTCCCGTGGAGAGCCCCGTCGATCCCACGAACGCGATCGTCTGGCCGATCTCGACCCGGGCGCCGCCGCGGATCCCCCCGGCGAAGCCCCGGAGGTGCGCGTACCGGGTCACGAAGCCGTTCGGATGCCGGATCTCGACCGTGTTGCCGTACCCGCCGCGCCGCCCCGCGAAGCTGACGACGCCGTCACCGATCGTGCGCACCGGGGTGCCGGAGGGCGCGGAGAAATCGGTCCCCTGATGCTGGCGGAAGGTGCCGAGCACGGGGTGCCGGCGTCCGCCGAAGTTGCTCGAGATGCGACGGAAGGCGACCGGGGCGCGGAGGAACGACGCCGCGAGCGAACGGCCCTGCTGATCGTAGTAGCGACTCCGCCCGTTGCCGTTCGGGAGCGCGACGGCCTGCACCTCAGCGCCGCCCCGCTCGAGCCCGGCGGCGAGGACCTGCCCGATGCGGGTCGCGCCCGTCTCGAGCCGCTCCCGCTCGAAGAGCACGCGGATACGATCCCCCTCCTGCAGTTCGCGGCTCATGTCGACGCGGTACTCGTAGATGTCCGCGATGCTCCAGGCGAGCTCCTGCCGTGCCGCCTGGGAGAGATACGGTGCCGCGCCCTCATCGACCGCCGCGTAGAGCGACGAGCTGATGGTGCCGCGGATCACGAGGGTGTCGACCGCCCACGGGAGGCGCGTATCCTCGGCGACCCAGCCCGAGGCCACGCGACGCACGATGATCACGCGGTCGACGGCGACGAAGAAGCGCACGGTGGTGACGGGGCTCCCGGCGGAGTCGCCGCTGATCTCCAGCGCGAGACCCGCGGGGATGCGTCGCGGGTCGAGCGGCGTCGCGTCGAGGATGGCCGCGGCATCGGCCGGCTCGAGCCCACGCTCGGTCAGGAGCGTCGCGAGTGCCTCGCCGGCGGCGAGCGTGTCGCGGCGGAACCACCGGCGCGCCACCGCGGCGTCGAGGAGTTCGCCGGGACGGCGGACGCGAGGGGCGGGCAAGCGAAGTGCGGCGATCGCGAGGACCGCGAGCGCCGCACCGAGGAGGAGACGCGGCAGAGTCCGCGTCAATCCATCTGCCTCCGAATGAACGTCGGAATCTCCATGTCGCTGAGATCCTCGATCGGGCGGGGGGCGACCGGGCGCGCCCGCGGCACGACAGGCGCGGCGGCAAGCCCACCGGCGGCGGGCGCGGCCGGGGCCGTCGCGGAGCCAATCCGAGCGGCGCGCAGCGCGGGGTCGAGCGGGATGATCGGCGTCGCCGCGGCGCGCGTGACCGCCGGTGCCGCCACCTTCTTCTGGTCGAAGCCGGTCGCGATGACGGTGACCCGCACCTCGCCCTGCATCGCCTCCTCGGTCGCCGCGCCCACGATGATCTCACTCTCCTCGCCGACCGCCTCCTTCACGAGGTCGGCGATGGTGTTGATGTCCCCGAGGGTCAGTTCCGGCCCACCGATGATGTTCATCAGGACGCCGCGGGCGCCGCCGATCGAGACGTTGTCGAGGAGCGGCGACTCGATCGCCATCCGGGCGGCCTCAATCGCGCGCTGCTCGCCGCGCCCGATCCCCGTCCCCATGATCGCGGAGCCGCCGTCCTGCATGATCGTCCGCACGTCGGCGAAGTCGACGTTGATGATCCCGATACGCGTGATGATGTTCGAGATACCGCCCGTCGCCTGCAGCAGGACCTCGTCGGCCTTCTTGAGCGCGTCCTGGAACGGAATCCCCCGGCCGACGACCGCGAGCAGCCGCTCGTTCGGCACGACGATCATCGTGTCGACGTGCTTCACCATCTCGGCGATGCCGTCGTCCGCCTGCCGCATCCGCTTCCGCCCCTCGAAGAGGAAGGGCTTGGTCACGATGCCGACGGTGAGCGCCCCCGCCTCCTTCGCGAGCTCGCAGACGATCGGAGCCGCGCCCGTGCCGGTCCCGCCGCCCATGCCGCAGGTGACGAAGACGAGGTCGGCGCCTTGGATTGACCGCATCACCTCGTCACGGTTCTCCTCGATCGCCTGCCGACCGATCTCCGGCCGCGCGCCCGCGCCGAGCCCGCGGGTGAGCTTCTTCCCGATTTGGATCTTGACGTCGGACCGCGAGTTGAGGAGCGCTTGGGCGTCGGTGTTCACCGAAATGAACTCGACCCCCTGCAACTGCTCCTCGATCATCCGGTTGACCGCGTTGCCGCCACCGCCGCCGACCCCGACGACCTTCATCCGGGCGGACTGGGGGAGGGATTCCTCGAACTCGAAGAGCGTCATAGCGCGGCGGGCTCCGTCAGGGCGTCGTGGGGAGAGCGACGTTCACGCCGGAATATACCCCGCCGCGCGCCGCTCACGATATCCCACGGACGAGCCAACCTCGGCGCGGGAAACACCCCCGCGCCCCGCGGTCAGAAGAAGTCCTGCAACCAGGTCTTGAAGCGGACGGCGATGGTGTCCATCGAGGGGGCCGACTGCATCGCGAGGCGACGCCCCTTCCCCGCGGCGGCCCCAGTGGCCACCCGACGCGCGCCATACTGGACCAGCCCCGTCACCGTGGCGAACCGCGTGTCGGCGACCGAGTCCGCGAGCCCGCCGAGGTCCGCGCCCGGCACGCCAATCCGCGCGCCGGTGCCGAAGACCTCACTCGCGAGGTCGGCGGTGCCCGGCTGCGCCGCAGCCCCGCCCGTCACCACCACGCCGGCGGCGAGCCGCGAGAGGAAACCGGCCCGCTCCACCTCGCGCGCGACGAGCTCGAAGATCTCCTGCGTCCGCTGGTGGATGATGTGTGCCAGCAGCGAGCGTGGGATCTCGCGGTCCCCCTGTGCCCCGGTGCTCGGGAGCGGGATCCGCTCGTCGTGCGGGACGAGGGGCTCGAAGGCGGCGCCGTAGGCCTCCTTGAGGCGCTCCGCGTCGGCCTGCGTGACCCCGAGCCCGTGGACGAGGTCGCTCGTGACGTTGAGGCCGCCGTAGCCGATCGTCCCGAGGTGCCGGATCTTCCCCTCGTGGAAGACGGCGACGTCGGTCGTCCCCGCACCCATCTCGACGAGCGCCACGCCGAGCTCCTTCTCGTCGTCGGTGAGCACCGAGAGGGCGCTCGCGAGCGGCTCCAGCACGAGTTCACCCACCTTGTAGCCGGCGCGCTCCACCGCCTTGCGCAGGTTCATCGCCGGCGACGCCCCGATGGTCACGAGGTACATCTCGGTCTCGAGCCGCGTCCCAATCATCCCCACGGGATCGCGGATCCCGAGGTTCTTGTCGACGGTGTACTCCTGCGGGATGGCGTGGATCAGCTCGCGGTCCTGCGGGATCGCCTGCGCCCGTGCGACTGCGTTGGCCCGGTCGACGTCGCCGCGCGTGATCTCCGCCCCGGTCACCGAGGCGATCCCGGTCGAGGTCATCGCCTGGACATGCTCGCCCGCGATCCCGGCGTAGACGGTCTCCACCTGCGCGCCCGCCATCCGCTCGGCGTCCTGCATCGCCTTCAGAATCGAGCGCTGTGTCTCCTCGATATCCGCGACGACACCCTTGCGGAGGCCGGTCGTACGCGCCTGCCCGACCCCGAGGATGTTCACCGTGGGGTGCTTGAGGTCTCCGACCACCTCCGCGATGACGGCGGTGGTCTTGGCCGACCCGATATCGAGACCGGCGACGAGGCGATCGAGGTTCATGATCCGTCGGGAAGTCGGGCGACCACCTGGTCGCGGAACCGGAGATCGAGTTCCGCCGCCACGAGGCCGCGCCGGGCAAGGTCCTGCGCGACGGCCACCGCCTCGGCGAGCCGGCCGACGGTGACCTGAGGAAGGGCGAGCACGCGATGGCCCGGGAGCACGAGGACAACCTCGCCGCGTCCCCCGCGCCGCCCCTCGCTCACCTCGGCGAAGAGCGCCGGAAGCGAGTCACGGAGCGACCCGAGCAGACGGAGCAACGTGGTGTCCCGCGCCGCGAGCACCGGGAGGTCCGCGCCGACCTTCGACGGATCCACCGGCAGGGTCACGCCGCGCGCATCGACCAGCGCGAACCCCCGCGGCGACGCAACCAACGCGACGGGCAGGCGTTCCTCGATGCGGACGACGAGGGTCCCCGGGAGCCGCCGCCCGATGCGCACCGTGCGCACCTGCGGATGACTCTCGACCCGCGCCACCAAGGGGGCCACGTCGTCCCAGATCGAGACGGTCGTGTCGACCCTCAACCGAGAAACGATTTCCGTGGGCTCGGCGTAACGCGTCCCCTCCACCACGACGCGGCGCACCCGGAAGAACTCCATCCGCCGCAACGGCACCGCCCCCCACCACGGGAGGGTCCCGACCACCCCCAGCGCCGCGAGGATCCCCAGACGTCGCCGCCGCCGACGACGGCGGGCCGAAGCATCGACCGGCCCTGTGGCCGGTTCCGCCGCCGCCGACCCACCCGGACGCTCCGTCACGCGGAGCGCCGCGCGAGCAACTCGGGGCCCGTCCGGGTCACATCCCCCGCCCCGACGGTGAGCACGACGTCGCCGGGACGCACCACCGCATCGAGCGCTTCCGCCATCGCGGCGCGCGGGCCCATCCACGCCGGCGCGCGCCCCGCCGCCTCGGCGTGCGCCGCGATCAGCGCCGATGTCACCCCGGGCAGCGGCGCCTCACGCGCCGGGTAGATGTCGGCAAGGAGGAGCACATCCGCAGCGGCGAGCGCCACCCCGAACGCCTCCGCGAAATCACGCGTGCGCGAGAAGAGATGCGGCTGGAACGCGACGACGATCCGTCGGTCGGGATACGCCGCCCGGGCCGCGGCGAGCGTCGCCGCGACCTCCGTCGGATGATGCGCGTAATCGTCGACGACGGTGACGCCCTCGACGGTGCCGAGCCGCTGGAAACGCCGCTCCGCGCCCACGAAGCGCGCGAGACCGGGCGCCATCGCCTCGACCGTCAGCCCCCACGGCCCGATCCCGCAGGCGAGCGCGGCGAGCGCGTTCCGCACGTTGTGCAGCCCCGGCACGCCGAGCGTGACCTCGCCCATCGGCTTCCCATCGTACCGCACCGTGAAGTGGGTCCCGCCCTCCGTCGTGTGCAGCGCCTCGGCGCGCAACCGCGCATCGGGACTCGTGATTCCGTAGCGAATCACCTCCGCCGTCGCGGGCGAGGGGAGCGCGTTCGCCCCCGGATCGTCGGCGCAGAGCACGACGTAGCGCGCGCGTCGTACGTAGGTCGCGAACGTCTCCCGGATGTCGTCGAGATCGCGGTAGATGTCGAGATGGTCCGCCTCGACGTTCGTGACGACCGCCACCGTCGGATGCAGCGCGAGGAAGGAGCGGTCGTACTCATCCGCCTCGACGACGAAGAGGTCGTGCCCGCCACGCGAGAGGTTGCCACCCCAGGCCGTCACTCGCGCCCCGACGACGCCCGTCGGCGCCTTCCCCGCCGCGGCCAGCGCCTCGGTTGTCATCACCGTCGTCGTGCTCTTCCCGTGCGTGCCAGCGACACCGATCAACGTCCCGCCGGCGGTCGCCTCGGCGAGCGCCTCGGCGCGCCGCACGACCTCAAGGCCCAGCGCCCGCGCCGCCACGACCTCAGGATGATCCTTCGGGATCGCACTGGAGACGACGAGCGCGCGATGCCCCGCGAGATGCGCGGGATCGTGCCCGGCCTGCACCGGGATGCCGAGCGCGACGAGGTCCGCCGCGCCCTCGGGGGCACGATCGCACCCCGTGACGACAGCCCCTCGGCGATGGCAGAGCTCGGCGAGCGCGCTCATCCCGGCGCCGGCGATGCCCTGAAAGTGGATCGGTCGTGGATCGTGCGGATCGAGCAGCGGCATACGCGAAAGCTATCGAGCCGGGGGGAGCAGGGTCGCGAGGTGCGCGGCGATGTCGCGCGCGGCGTGCGGTCGGCCGCGGCGCGACGCCGCCGCCCCCATCGTCGCGCGAGCGGCTTCGTCCCCGAGGAGCGCGCGGAGCTCGGCGTCGAGGCGCGCCGCGGTGAGCTCGGACTGCGGGAGATGGCGCGCCGCGCCCGCCGCCTCGAGCACGCGGGCGTTCGCCGTCTGGTGATCCTGCGCCGCGGTCGGCAACGGCACGATTACCATCGGGATCCCCCACGCGCAGAGCTCGCTCGTCCCCATCATCCCGCCCCGCACCACCGCGAGGTCGGCGGCGGCATACGCGTCGGCGATGGGCGAGAGATACGGCACGACGCGCACCGTCGGACGCTCGAGCGCGGCGTACGCCGCGTGCTGACCGCGCCCCGTCGCCCAGAGGACGCAGAGTCCCTCGGGGAGCCCGGTGGCGACCCAGTCGGCGACGGCCTGGTTGATCGCGCGCGCCCCCTGCGATCCACCAAAGATGAGGAGGACCGTGGCCCCCGCGGGGAATCCCCAGCGGGCCCGCGCGTCAGTGGGGGTCGGCCGCACTGCGGGTGGCGGCTGGATCGGATTCCCCGTGTCCCGCGACCGCGTGGCCCCGTGGGGCAGTCGCGCTGCCGCCTCCGGATACCCGAGATACGAGGCCCGCGCGAGCCGCGCCGTCCAGCGCGCAGTGATCCCGGGGACCGCATCGCCGACGTGCTGCGTCACCGGCACGCCGTGGGCCCACGCCCACGCGACGGTGAGTCCGGCGGCGTAGCCGCCGGTCCCGACGACGAGCGCCGGCGGACGTTCACGCGCGAGACGCGAGAGGGCACGCCATCCTGCCGCCGCGCCGCGCACCGTGCGCCAGTTCCGCCAGACCTGCGGGCGATACAGCGGGTGCAGGTCGAGGAGCGTATGCGGCACGCCCTCGGCGGGGAGCACCTCGCGCTCGATGCCGCGCTGCGCGCCCACGAAGAAGGGCGTCACGTCGGGCCGCGTCGCGACGAGGGCGCGCGCGATCGCGAGCCCCGGATACAGATGCCCCCCCGTCCCACCGCCGGCGAACCAGACGTTCATCGGTCCGCGAGCGTCGGATCGGTGGCGTGCGCGCCGACGACCCGCTCGCGCACGCTCCCGATGTTTACGAGGATTCCCGTCATCAGCAGGGAGAGCACGATGTTGGAGCGGCCGTACGAGACGAACGGGAGCGTCAGCCCCGTCGTCGGGAGGAGCCCGATGACGACGCCGATATGCAGGTAGGCGGTCACGGCCATCGTGACCGTGAGTCCGACCGCGACCAGCTCGAGGAACGGGGACCGCGCCTGCTTCGCGATGCGGAAGCCGAGCCAGGTCCACAGCGCGTACAGCAGGATGAGGATCGCCATCCCGACGAACCCCCACTCCTCCCCGATGTTGCCGCCGATGAAGTCATTGTACGGGAGCGGAAGGAACCCGAACTGCTGCCGACCCTGCCCGAACCCCACGCCGAAGAGCCCGCCAGACCCCACCGCGATGAGCGACTGCTGCAGCTGGTGGTTCACCGCTTGCGCCGGATCCGAGCCGCCGGCGAACCCCTGCAGGCGACGCACGATGTATTCGAAGCGACCGATGAACATCCAGAGGACCGGGAGGCCGAGCGCCCCGAGGAAGACGAAATGTCCGATCCGCGCGCCGGCGACAAAGAGCATCGCCCCCATCACGATCGCGTAGAAGAGCCCGACCGACATATCGGGCTCGAGCGCGACGAGCCCGAAGAGGATGCCGAAGATGATCCCGAACGGGGCGAGCCCCTTTGACAGCCGCCGGAGGCCCGGTTCCCCGCCCTTCTTGACGATGAGCATCGCGGTCCACGTGACGAGCGCGAGCTTCGCGAACTCCGACGGCTGCAGCGACCCGCCCAGCAGAAAGCGCCGCGACCCGTTGATCGGCGGGGCGATCCCCTTCGTGAACGGGAGCACGGTGAGGAGCAGACCGACGATGACGGCGCCCATGAGCGGCCACGCGAGGCGGCGCCACCGATCGGCATCGACCTTGGCCGCAAGGGCGAACATCACGATCCCCGCCACGACGCCCGTGAGTTGCCGGTACAGGAAATGCCACGAGGGGCGCCCGGCGTTCATCGCGACGTAGGCGCTCGCCGAGTACAGCGTGGCGAGCCCGAGCGCCAAGAGGGCCGCCGTGGCGACGACGAGGATGCGCGCCTCCAGCGACATCCGCCATCGGTGGCGATCAAGCGCGGGGGTGCTGCTCATCCGCCACGCGCGAGGCGCGCGAAGGTCGCGCCACGTTCCTGGTAATCGGTGAACATGTCGTAGCTGGAGCAGGCCGGCGCGAGAAGGACCACGTCGCCCGGACGCGCGAACGCCCGCGCGCGCGCCACGACGTGCGCGAAATCCGTTCCCGCCCCCTCCACTGGCACCACGCCGCGCAGGTCCTCAACGATGCGGGCCTCCGCCTCGCCGTACGCCACCACGTGCCGCACGCGCGTCTGCAGTGCCTCGCCCAGCGCCGTATATGGTTCCCCCTTGTGCCGCCCACCCAACAGGAGGACTACGGGCCGCGTCATCCCCTCGAGCGCGGCACGGGCCGCCTGCACGTTGGTCGCCTTGGAGTCGTTCACCCAGAGGACGCCGTCGGTCTCGACTACGGGCTCGAGGCGGTGCGGCACGGCCCGGAACGTGCGCAGCCCCTCGGCGAGCGCCGCGCGGGCCGCCGGCGTCCGATGCGCGGGGTCGGCCGCCCACACCGCGAGGGCGGCGCAGAGCGCATTCGCGACGTTGTGCGCGCCCAGGAGCGGGAAGGCGTCGCGGTCCAGCAGCGGCGCCCCGTCGAGCATCAGGCGACCGCGCGCGGCGTCGAACCAGGCGGTCGCGCTCGGATCGAGGAGCGAGAAGCGTTCGACGCGCCCCGGGAAGCCGGCGGTCCGCGCCATCACCTCGGCATCGTCACCGTTCACCACCCGTGCGCTCGAGGCGGTCGCGTTCGCGAAGAGCCGCATCTTGTCGCCGTAGTAGGCGTCCAACGAGGGGTATCGGTCGAGATGATCCGGCGCGAGGTTCGTGAGCATCGCCACCGTCGGCGCGATGGACGGCGTATCGTGCAACTGGAAGCTCGAGATCTCGAGCGCGACCCACGCGGGCCGCTCGGCGGCGAGCGCGACCTCGGCCAGCGGCGTCCCGATGTTCCCCGCCTCGACGGCACGATGCCCAAGCGCGCGCAACAGGTGCCCAATGAGTGCCGTGACCGTCGTCTTGCCGTTGGTGCCGGTCGTGGCGATGTACGGCACCCCGGCGAGCACCGGCAACGCGAGCTCGATCTCGGAAAGGACCGGCACCCCGGCCTCCGCCGCGGCGCGAAGCGGCGGCGCGGTCGGGGGGATCCCAGGACTCGCCACCACCGTGCCGGCACGCCCGATGCGCGCGAGATCATGCGTGCCGACGTCGACCGCGACGCCGAGCACCGCAAGCGCCTCGGCCGCGGCGCGCGCCGCTGGGGTCGCGCCCGCGTCGCTCGCGTACACCGACGCCCCGTGGGCGACGAGGAGCCTCGCCGCTGCGACGCCGCTGCGACCGAGGCCCAAGACCGCGACCTCGCCGCGCGCGACCACGGATGCCAGCGGAGACGCCGAAGCGCTCATCGCAGCTTCAGCGTGGAGAGCGCGAGGAAGGCGCAGAGGACGCCGAGGATCCAGAACCGCACCACCACCTGCGTCTCGGGCCAGCCCGAGAGTTCGAAGTGATGATGCAACGGCGCACGGCGGAAGACACGATGCGCCTGCGCGTAGGCGAGGCCGTGTCGGCGCCGACGCCACTTAAAGGCGCTGCGCTGGACGATCACCGAGAGGGTCTCGACGACGAAGACGCCGCCCACGATGAGCACGAGGAACTCGCTCTTGAGGAGGATCGCCACCGCGCCGAGCGCACCGCCGAGGGCGAGCGAGCCGGTGTCACCCATAAAGACCTGTGCCGGGTGCGCGTTGTACCAGAGGAACCCGACCGCCGCGCCGAAGACGGCGGAGCAGAAGATGGTGAGCTCCCCCGCCCCGCGGAGGAAGAAGATCTGCAGGTACGCCGACGCGTCCGCACGCCCCATCACGTAGGCGAAGAGCCCCATCGTCAGCATCGCAATCGCCATCAGCCCCGCCGCGAGGCCGTCGAGCCCGTCGGTGAGGTTCACCGCGTTACTCGTCCCCGTCATCACGAAGGTGACGAACGGCAGATAGAGCAGCGGTACGGCCGGCACGACCAGCACGTACTTGTAGAACGGCAGCGTCGTCGAGGCGCCGGGCAGCTGATTGAGCGGCACCTGCCAGATGTACCACCCGAGCGCGAGGCCGATCAGCACCTGCCCCGTGAGCTTGTAGCGCTCGACGAGCCCGAGGTTCTCCTGCCCGAGCCGCTTCTGGCGGAGCTTCAGGTAGTCGTCGAGGAAACCGAGCACGCCCATCGCGAGGGTGACCGCGAGGGCGAGCCAGACGTACCGGCTGTCGAGGCGCATCCAGAGAAGCGTGGCGCCGGCGATCGCGACGAGGATGATCAACCCACCCATCGTCGGCGTCGTCCCCTTCGCGGCGTGGGTGTCGGGCGTGCCGTCGCGCACGACCTGGTGGATCTGCATCGCGCGGAGTCGCCGCAGGATCCGCGGCCCGACGATGAACGACAGCAGCAACGCCGTCACCGCCGCGCCGGCGGCGCGGAACGAGATGTAGCGGAAGATGTTGAAGGCGCTCTCGTACTCCCGGAGCGGGAAGAGGAACTCGTAAAGCATCAGCCGGTGGCCCAGGAGGTGAGGAGAGGGACGAGGCGTTCGAGCTGCACGCCGCGCGAGGCCTTGAGGAGGATTGCCGCATCGGGGGCGAGGCGCGACTGGAGCCGCGGCCAGAGGTCCTCCACGTCCTCGGCGATCACGACGCGGGGATCACCCGGGGCGCAGGCCGCGAGCGCGGGCCCGAAGGCGCCGATGCCGCAGACGAGCTCCGCCGGTCCGGCGAGCGCGGCCGCGGCGACCTCCGCGTGGGCCCGCGCCTCCGCGGCGCCGAGCTCGCGCATCGTGCCGAGGACC
>JACCDM011286269.1_pt1 | contig 17354 bp, 27 predicted proteins | sample 7445851 | NCBI WGS metagenome assembly JACCDM01 (sample SAMN15323438, study PRJNA562643) | freshwater metagenome | isolation source: river surface water | place: USA:Blue River Watershed | collected 2017-08-16
CGTTTAGCTCTACGATTTGCAATACAAATTGGTGGAGGCTTGTTCCAAAGTCTTCAAAAGCATTAGTAAGAGAAGATTTGGTCACTTACTGTACTGAGTGTGGTAGTAAAAAAAAGAAAGATACCCACAAGTTCTGCCCACATTGCGGAACAAAATTCTAATAATAAAATAATCACAAGGTTTTTCTTTGAGGTCGCTTTTTGCGACCTCTTTGTATTTATAGTAAAAGATTATTATGAAAATTAACAAGACTAATATCCTATTGATTTTGATCGCTTGTTTAGCTGCGTATAGTATTTTTCAAACACACGGTATTAAAACCGACATAAATGCATACAACGCTAAAATCGATTCAATTCAGAATGAAATCGATTCGGTACAATTAGAAAACGCTAAATTAACCGAGCAAATTACCGTTATTGATAAAGAAATCGACAAAGTTGATGGTAATATCAATAATGTAACTAAAAACATAACAATTATTAAAAACCAAACAAATGAAAAAATTGATTCTGTTAACAATTATAACTTTAGTGACCTTGAAAAGTTTTTCACAGACCGTTACAAAAACTAATGTAGACACTCTTGTGGCGCTTAAAGTACCTGTAGCTAAATTAGTGATAAAAGATCTTATTAAGGGTGATGGTGCCCAGACAGAGATACTTGAGCTAAACAAGGTAATTAGTTTAAAGGACGAACAAATATCTTTATTTAAGCAAAAAGACACATTAAAAGACCAGAAAATATCTAATCTTGAATTGATCATCACAAAAAAAGATCAACAATTTGATTTAGAGCGAGCAAAGTCTGAAAGTCTTTTAAAAGAACTTAAAGGACAGAGAAGAAAGACGTTTTTATATAAAATCGGTTCTTTTGTGGGTGTTATAGCAACCTCAATGTTATTATTAAAATAAAATGAAGAAATATCTTGACGTTAGAAATGGGATTATAATATTATTATTGTTAATTGCAATAATTGAATTTATTAACCCAAAAGGAATAATGCCAAACAGGGTAGAAGTTATGACTAAAACCGACTCAATACCCTACCCAATACATGATACAGTACCGGTAGAATCTTTAGTTGAAGTGGAGGTTGAGGTCCCGGTTCCGTATGAAGTAGAAAAAAGGGTTGAAATTCCTGTAACTCAATTTATTGATACTCTTGCTATTTTAAAAGATTTTAACGCTAAAAATGAATTAAAAGAGCAGCTTGTTCTTCCGGGTAATTTGGGTGTGGTTAATTTAAATCAGGTCATATCACAAAATAAAGTAATATCTAGAGAATTTGATGCTAAAATAACTCCTAAGACAGTTAGAGATACGATTTATACTCCCACTCCTCGTAAAACCGAGGTATATTATGGATTTTTTGGTGGGTTAAATAAAGCCGATGTTATGCCAAGCGTAGGTCTTGGGGTTATGCTTAAAACCAAGAATGATAAAATTATACACGGAGGTCTTGGAGTATATAATAGGGTATCCGATAATGGGGTTAGCGGCACTCTGACACCATACATTAGTGGTGGGGTTTATTGGAAAATTAAACTTAAGAAATAATAATAAATTTTATAATACGTTATAATAACGGCTTCAATTTATGGGCCGTTATTTTTTTATGACAATTTATGTATTATTAAAAAAAAATTCAGTAAATTAGCTTTATGAATTCATACATACTTTTTATTTATGCTTCGTTTGAAGATCATGATGATCTTGAGTATTTTTGCTTAGAACACTTTATTGATGTTTCCGAGTCGGGGGTTAAGTATGTTATTGAAAGTTTGGGTAATTGTATTATAATATTTGATACGGAAAAATCCCCAGAAGAGCTGAAAAAAGATATCAAAAAAACATTAACATTAGATCACATAAAATTTTATTTTTTATTTGAAAAAAATTCTATCTTTATGGCGGACTTACCAGATAGTCTCAGTGAGTTCATTTTTAAACCAAAAGATTCATCAAATTTTACTTTTACAGTTAAATCCATTGATAAAAATTTTGACCTAGACGAGTTGCTAGAAAAAATAAAAAATCAGGGAATTGACAGCCTAACCGCAGAAGAAAAGAATTTCTTGGACCGATTTGGAAATTAGGAAAAAAAAAGTTATCTTTAATAATAAAATTTCTCGTTTATGAAAAAAACCGCACCTATCGTTAAAACCGAGGAGATACAGTACTATCTCAAAGACCTAAAGAAAATTCCAGTAATCACTCACGAGAGAGAATTTGAAATTTTCAAAATGATGAAAGAAGATAAGACATTAACTAAAGCCCAGAGACAGGCGTTAGTTGATGAACTGGTCACGGGTAATTTGCGATTTGTGATTTCGGTGGCTAAGACATATCAAAATCAGGGGTTAGAAGTATGTGACTTAATCTCAGAAGGTAATATCGGATTGATGAAAGCAATTGAAAGATATGATTTAACTTCTGGTTTTAAATTCATTTCATATGCGGTTTGGTGGATCAAGCAAAACATTATGTATGCTTTAAATGAGTATGCTAGAACAATTCGTGTCCCATCAAATGTTTTGCAAGAAGCTCAGAAGCAAAAAAAGGAAGAAGCTAAAGGGGAAGACAAATACTACATTGAATATAGTGAAACACCACTAGCATCAATTCCTAGCACCGTTGATTTGTTTAGAGAAATTAATGAGGATGGAGACACCTTGTTAGAGATTATTGCCAATCCAAATGCTGATAATCCTGAATCATTAGCAAATAGTGCTGAAGATTTGAAACATAGAATCAAACATATCATGTCTTTCTTGGACAAGAGAGAACAAGCTATCATTGAGGGTTATTTTGGTTTGATGGGGACAGAAAAAAACCTAGATGACTTAGGGGAAGAGTTTGGATGTACTAAAGAAAGAATTAGACAATTGAAAGATAAAGCATTGAAGAAACTCAGAAATGAGAGTTATTCATTAATAAACTATTTATAAAAACGTAAGATCATGAAAAAACTAACTGATTTAATTAAAACATATAAACTACAAATATTAATAGTTTTAACGGTATTTTTCTTCTTTCGCTCTTGTAGTAATTCAAGCAAGGTGAATAAGTTGGAAAAAATTGAAAAACAAAATGTAGCAATAATCGATAGTATGAAAGTAGCACATAAAAAAGAAAAGATGGCTATTCATGGTTTTTATGATAATTGGATCACACAAAAAGATAGAGGTCCGCAATTAATGGAATTACATTTTATTGTTAAAGAAAATCTAAAAAAAGAACAAGAATCTAAATGAAAAATTGGATAGAGAAAAATTATAAAACATTAATCATTGCCGCGTTTTTGGTTCCGATCATTACCGTGGCAATTGTTTCTATTTCACACGTTACCAAATGGTATGGTATATCTAACCCAGTAACCTGGTCGGTATATCTATCAATAGGTATTGAGATAGCAGCATTATCGGCTTTAGCTGCGATATCGGCTAACATGGGAAAGAAAGTATATTTCCCATTTGCAATTGTAACTTTAGTTCAATTTATTGGTAATATATTTTTTGCTTATTCATTTATTGATATTAATTCACAATCATTTAAAGATTGGGTTGGCTTAGTTTCGCCTTTCGTTGAGTTTATGGGAGTTGATCCAACAGATTTCGTTGGCCACAAAAGATTTTTAGCTTTCTTTGCTGGTGGTATGTTACCAATTATATCTTTGTCTTTCTTACACATGTTAGTTAAGTTTACTGAAGAAGATAGATTAAGAGAATCTGTAACAAAAGAAAACGAAACACCAATTATTCCGTCAGAAGATATTGTGGGTGAGGTTTCTAGACTGAGATTATCTGAAGAAGATTTGGCTATTTTAGAAAAACACCTATTAAGTCCGGAACCACCAAATGAGAAACTAAAAGCAGCAGCTGAAAAGTATAGTGATACTGTTAGAGAGAGACATACACATATTGATGATTTTAAAGTTAAGCAAGGGGAACTTTTGGCCGAAATGATGAAGAACGACCAAGAGTTGGGTTTATATGATGAACCATTTGATAATCCAATGATTAAAGATGATAAAGAAGATGTTTCCGATTGGGATAGTACTTTAATGGATGGGCTAGAAGATGAAGAACCATTCTTTACAGAAGAAGAAACTGAAAAAATTTTACAAGAAGAACCAACAGAAGAGGAGATTCAAGAAAATTTTTCCACTATAGAACCTGAAACAGAAAATATTTTCCAAGAAGAACAACCACAACAAGAAATAGTTCCTTCATTATCTGATGAGGAAATTATGGAAATGAATCAAGATGAATATGAAAGAAAATTTGATACTGAGGAATTTGATGAGTTTGTTCCGGAGCCATTAGCAACACCAGAAGAGGTTGAAAAATATCAGATAGATCAAGATATAGAAGATGTTGTTAACACACCTGTAGTAGATCAAGATAATTTTGGTGATAATTTTGATATAATTTCAACACCACCAGTGATCGAAAAATTTAATATAGAAGAATCTAAACCAGAAGTCGTTGTTATGGAGACAGACTTTGAAACCAACAACGCAGATAATGATTTTTGGAGACAACACGTTATTCCTGAAGATGAAGAGGATTTAAAAAAAAACTTTTAACGGAACCACAACCAGTTGAAGAAACTAGCGAATCATCCACAGAAGAAGAGTATGTGGATGATTTGTATTTAGAAAGCGGTGATATTATCATGGAAGAAGAACCAATAAATGTTCCAACAGAAAGAGTCTTTCCGTCACCACAACTATCTTTTATAAAATTAGGTTCAAAAATAATACCTAGAAATGTTAGAAATTCAAGACGTAGAAATTAAAAAACTTAACGTTAAAAAGCGTAAAACCAATAAGACACAAATTTTACTTTATGATACCCAAAGAAGGTTCGATGATTACATAATGAAATTGAAATACAGGAGAAATGGAAAATATGAAGACATTCCACATTTCTGTATAACCAAGATGGGTAAAATTTATAAAGTTTTTGAACCAGAATTTAGTAGCAATACTTTTGGAGACCCTAAACTAGACAATAAACAAATTAAGATAGCCATTGAGAATCTCGGGTGGTTAAACAAGAATACAATCACCGGAGTATACAACAATTGGATAGGAGACCCCTTCAGAAGCTCACCATTTGTCCGAATGTGGAGATCTCACCAGTTCTGGGACGTTTATACCAAAGAGCAATTACAAGCACTTGCTGACCTTTGTCTAGTACTTTGTGTAAATTATGATATCGACTACTACTGTGTTCCTTCGTCTGGATATATTGAAAACGCAAAAAACATTAATGGAATAGTCAGTAAATCAAATTTTCTGGATATTTATACAGATATAAACCCTTCGTTTAATTTTAATATATTTGAAGAAAATGTCAAACAAGCACAACCTGGAATATGATGGAATAAAAAAGATGCTCAATACAATGAGAAATCTTAACGAATCCACATCAAAAAGAAACATTATAAAAGAAGAAGAGAACGCTTTACAAGACGTTGAAGCTACTCAAGATCAAAAAACTGATTACATCGTTGTAAATGATGTTGAAGTTAAATTACACAGCTCAGATCAAGCCGACTTAGAGATTTCCGAAGAAGAAAAGAGTGGTTTAAGCCAATTAATAGATAATTTTAGAACTCAGGTTACAGAAATAGCAGAATTCGAGGAAGGATTTAATATATATCCACAGTCAATTAGATTAGATGGTAGCATTCCTGATATGGATGTTAGTTTCGTATATATTGCGGGTGACGAAAGAGGGGTTTACATCAACGCTAATATGCTTGAGTTAAATCAAGAGTCAGTGGATATGATTAATAAATTAGACAAGTTTCAACAAACATATGAAGATGTTGTGAACCAAATGATTGTTACTAGAAAAACCAACTAATAATGGCATTAACTAACGAAGATAAAAAAGAGATTGAACGCATAGTTAAAAAAGAAGTTAAAGACTTCCTAGATACAACTAAAGCGCATGATGTGGTTATTAAAGTCATTCAAAAAGAGCTTGGTACCAAGAAGATCGATGATAAAATAGTAGATTTATCTACAAAGGTTGTTGTGGAGTTATTTAAAACTCTATGGCAAAGAAAGGGATTCTGGGAGTCCGCTATAAAGAACGTTAGATAATGAGAAAAATTAAACCAGATATTAGAGGGGAAATGGATGAAATCCAAAGATTTTCCCAAGACTTAATGAGAGACGAAGATATTAAGATCTCTGTTAAGGATATTGTTAACACTTTTAAAGAAGCTGAAGAAGTTAGATTAACTAAAAATATTTGGTCAACATTAGAAAACACGGAATCAAACGAAATTAAAAAGGGGGATTTTGCAGCTGTAGAAGAAATTGCAAAAACATATGATAAAACTGACCCTAAAATACTAGTAAAAGCAATAAAATCTGGTCAATATAAAAGACCTTTTGTTGTAAAACTGGGCGATAGACTCATTTTAGTGGCCGGAAACACTAGACTCTGTACAGCAGCTGCGATGGGTGTTGAACTAAATGTTTTTATTGCGGATCTAACGAGCTTTGTTGATTCAAACAAATTAAAAGGTGGCAACGCTGATTACAGTTCTCTAGTTAAAATTGCCAAAAAACACGATGCTAAAGGTTATTACCATATTGAGGATATGGTAAGATTCATTAAAAAGGAATTACAAAAAGGAATAAATATTGAGTTGGAACATACTAATGACAAAGAAATGGCAAGAGAAATCGCCATGGATCATTTATGGGAAGACCCGAACTACTATCTTAAACTAGATAAAATGGAAAAAGAAACGAATGAAATGACTGATTCTAGTTCATCTGGTTCATATGCTTCCGCATTTAGTACAATGAAGACTAAAGCAGATATTAAAAAAATATACAATGCTAAACTTACTGAAGCCACTGACTCCTCAACATCGTCTGCTGGAGCATATGACGCACCATTTACCCCAAATAAAGATCCATTAAAGATCAACGGGGAAAAGAGTATAGCGAAATCAAGAGCCGTAAAAGATAAGAAATTCCCTAAATGGGGTGGTCCTGGTGGGGTTTTTGTTAAAATCAAAGATAAATGTAAAAAATTCCCATACTGCAATCAAGGAATCAATGCAATAGAAATATTGAGAGAAATTGACGGTATGGATGATTTGATTAGTGAAAACGCAAAAAAATACGGTTTATCAATAAAAGAAGTCGAGAATTTATTGTCGAAAGAAATTAAACAGATATTTATTTAGTATGAAAACAGATAGTCTAAAACAGATTATAGAGGAAGCAATTAAAAGCGAAATAAAAAATGCTATAGTGGAAAACACTGCGGCTGAAGTTTATATTATAAAAAATAAAGAAACTGGAGAACCTGTCGAATATTGTGATACTGAACAAGAAGCAAATATGCAACTTGATTCTTATAATGCACAAGGTAAAGAATTTATAATCGAGAAGGGGCCAAAACCATCCATTGATGAATTAGATGCAATGGCAGATGAAAACATATACGAAATGAAACAAGAAAAACAACCAATGAATCCAATTGACGAAAAATTAATCGGTAAGCAAAAAAATATCGATTTAAATAAAAACGGTAAGTTAGACAAAGGTGACTTTGCTATGCTTCGTAATAAGAAAAGTGAATTAGATGAAGAGGATTGGGGTGGATCAGATCAATATGCTATGAATAAATCAATTCATAGAGATTTGGGAGAACCAGAAAGTTTCCCTTTTGATTTGGATAGTGTTCTTTCTGCGGCAGAAGACGCTGTTGATTTCTATTGGAATGAATGGCCAGAGTATGAAGAAGATCGTGAGTCTTTAATTCAAAAAGCGGCTCAAATGTATTATAGAGCATACTTCAAAGACACATATGAAAAAATGCAACAGATGTTTGCACCAAGAGAATCTCAACCAGAAGATGAGGTTGAAGAAGGTGAAGATTGTATGGAATGTGGTGATAAAATGTATGAAGGTGAGCAGATGTGTTCAGAATGTGGTGGAATGGTAAACGAAGAGGGAGTTTGCAATGAATGTGGTAGTGGAATGATGAATGAGAGCAAAAAGAAAATTAGATTAACAGAATCAGAATTAGTAAAATTAATTAAGACTATTTCAGAATCTGTTCCTGGTTTAGAAACATACAAAAGATCACACAAAGGGAGTGGAGAAATAAATCGTGCGTCATTATCTAATACAGATAAAATACTTAAAGATTTGTTATCAATTGATGGTAACGATAATCCAGAATTCCCTAAGCAAGTTGGTAAAGGCGAAAAATCTGCTAGACAAAATACATCTGAAGAAGATGAAATTGTTGCAACTAATAGAGGTGGTGGAATGGAAGATTTAGATTATGATGTTGAACCATCTAAGCATTTTAAAGACAGATTAAAAATGGCTTTAACTGGTGATTCTAAGATGGGTAATTCACACGATGCTGCTAACGTTATTCCTAGCGACTTGGGTGAAAAAATGATGAAGAAGGCTGAAAGAAAAAATAAAGAAGACGAGAAAGCGCCAATGTATGAAAAAGATCCGGCGCCAATTACTAATGTTAACGAAAGCGTTACCAAATCAAACGTTCTTAATGAAATTAAGAGAATGAAAGATATGGTTAACTACAACAAGAAAACTCAATAATCGATCTTTAATTGTTTTCTTTTATCCTCAAAAAATATTATATTTGGGATATGGGAAAAAATGAAGGTTATTTAGAGTTTATCGCCTCCGAAAATTTCAAAAATCAAGCAGAAGTTTGGTATAAAGCGTATAATATTATACGTGAGAAAACCGAATTATATTATGATATCATCATATCACTATATGATGTTATAGAATCAACTTATTTAGGGGAAGATGTATTATACAATCAAATAGACCAACAAGGTCATTTTAATTGGTGTTGGAATAAAGTCCTGACCGATCTAGAAAAAGAATCAATATACTTAAAAGAAAGGGGACCACATTATGACTATTTTTGGTTGTTCTTTCAAGAAGCATTCTATATGTCAAATGGTAACGCATTGAGAATCAAAGAATATTTCCACAAACTTTTCAAATACGACTTTAAAAAAACCAGATCTGAACTGGACATGTTAACAGAGATTTATAAACTATTAGAGTCAAATTTCAAAAAGTAAAAAAAAATCCCGATATTCGCTTTAAAAAACCAATATTTTTAATTATATTGGATTAAAAGAATAAACATGGAAACTTTAAAAAAGATAAAGGATCTTGTAGAAAAGATGTCTGTAGATACCCAAAAAGTATTTGACAGGGGTAACCGTAGTGCATCAATCAGAGCTAGAAAGCATGCTCAAGAATTGAAAACACTAATAGGCGTCTATCGAAAAGAAGTCCTTGAGGAGATCAAAAGACATGATGAATCAAATTAGTTTGTATTTTTTGGTTCTTAGTATAATATTTTTACTAAGATTTACTTTTGAATTTTTCATTAGATTTAGAGATGAGAATCCTAAACCAATGGAATTAAATAAAATAAGAGAGGCATTAATATATCTTGCCATTTCTTATGTAATAACATTTTTAATTGTAATATAGTGTACGAACTAATATCAAATTTAAGACCTTATTTCTTCTCATTAAGAGAGATAGAAAGAAACGTGAGTCTTGACATCAAAATACCAAGTACCTGGAGAATAGAACACGTTCAACAAGTATTGAACCAGTATAAGTCAATGACCTATAAGGTCCAAGATAAAAATGATAAGTTTCAATTACTTTCGTTGATTTCATCGGCAACACAAGAAGGCTACGATACGGCGAGGTTGTGTGCATTAGAGATTATAAATCATAATCTTGAAATGGAACAGAAACAAATGTTGTTCAAACAAAAAGTTAAACAACTTGAGGAACTTTTCCAGAAAGAGTCATTAGATAAATTAAAAGAAATTAATTTCTTAGAAGAAGATGAACAAGAAGATTCAACAGGGATTAGAATGGCTGAACAAAGAGATGAACAAGGACCAGAAGGAGATTCTGGATCACAAGAAGAAGATGATTGACGAAGTCAAGTCATTAGATAAAACTAAAATTTTTGTTCCCAAACCTAAGAAAAAAGTTTCATTTTGGAATAAGATGCTAATTATATTAGGTTATGGTAAAAAAGGGTGATTTGTTTAATCAGTTAGCAATAATATCTGATCTATTAGAAAAATGTAACTTAGAAACCGTTTCTGAAACTATCATATTTGAAGTTTCAAAAGCAGAGTTTGATAGAGTTTATAAAATGGTGCAATCCAAAATAAGGGGGGTACAAGACAATCCTGAAAACACCTTTAATATTAAAATAGGCAACATCAATATGGTGTTTAATAAGAATAATGCCTAAACAACTCATTACGAGTAAATCCCATCGGTTCCAATAACTTATACAACTGAGATCTCTGATATCTAGTTACATCTCTAATAAACATAAAGTTTGTTCTCTTCTTAGACATGAGTTGAGATTGTAAAATTACAAACAATCTTTGCGTATCATTTATATTTTTATTCTTATACACGGTAACCGCAGCATCTACCTGAACAAATATTTTATTATTTAATGTGAATATCTGTGCGATTTCGGTGATGTTATTAATGATATCAAACATCTCCTCAAAGTAGATGTGCTTCTTCTGCTGGAAATCATATATCTTTTCCGGTTCCCACCAATGAATGGCGTCTTTAACTCTATACTCAGTATCCTCATCAAAATAAACTGGTTCGTTTCTACCAACATCGTCTTTAATATAGACACGTTCTTCTTTAGCCCATCTATTTTTGGGATATACCAACACCAATAAAAAATCTAATTTAGCTCTAGACCTACCTCTATTTTCAGCACAGTACAATGGTTTTTTCTGTGTTTTACACTCTCTCCAATGTTCATTTATTGTTGTTCTTTTGTTGGACTGGTATAACACCTTTTTCCTTTTTTTATTTAAAAAAACAACAATTTTGTATTTGTATTTTTTCATACGATCTTACTGATTAGGGTATATAAACCATAGCAACCTAGTAAAAACCAGATTCCTACACCAATGATAAGCCATTTTTCGTTTTTCTGCAAATCTTTTGCTAATTTTTGTTTAACAACCTTGTTGTCTTTGCAACTTTTACAACTCATAGTATTAATATATATATTTTTTTCCTAAATGTCAAATATTGAATAATTGGGTTTTTTTATGTATATTTTGATTATTAACTTATGATGTTTCTTCGGGAATACTTATAATAAACATAAAAATAGTTTAACATTAAAATTATGGATTCAAAATGGTACGTGGTGAAAGTTATGCCAGGTAAAGAAAGACAATTAACAGAACAGTTCAATACACAAATAAGTACGGGTAAAATATCTTTTATTGATAGATTTGTCTGCCCAATGGATAAGGAATTTGTTGTTGTTAGAAAAAAGAAAGTTTTAAGAGAGAAAATCATCTATAATGGTTATCTTTACTTTGAAAGCCAAAAAGAACTTACAGAAGATCAATTAAAGAATATTGCAGCATATCCATCAATTATGGGAATGCTTGGGGATAAAAAACCCAGGAAAATGAGAGATCAAGATATTCTTAAAATATTAAAAGATGAGTCTCTTGAAGAGCACAAGGAAAGAAACTCCTTGAAATTTAACAATGGTGAATCGGTTGTAATCACTGAGGGGCCATTCTCATCATTTAATGGAACAATATCTGCAGTAAAGGGCGATAAGGTTGATTTGTCCGTTAAAGTTTTTGGTAGAGAGACATTGGTCACAGTTAATTTAGATCAAATTACAAAGTCGTTTTAAATGGATCACGAAATACTTGTTTATATTCAAAAAGTAAAAAACTACCTTAAAACAAATGAGGAAGCCAGAAAATATTTTATTGGTGAATCAGATGTTGATGAGTTTTATAGACACTTAACAATTATTTCGGAAAAAAATTTCAATCAAAATGGGCAACCGGAATTAAGTAAAGAGCAATTTGAACTACTTCGAATAACTATGAAGGCCGAGGCTATTAGCAAACAAAGAGTTTTTTATAGCGATGACAAGAAGTTTATGTTTTTTGATGAGTACGGCCCAATAGGTATGAATTAATTTTATTTTTCACTTTTTTTTAAGTATATTTAGCTAATGATAAACAAGCAATTACCAACAACATATCCTTTATATGAAAGTTCATATGGTACTGAAATACCAGCTGAACAATTGTATGTGGTATTTTTTAATCAGATACCATCAAAGTATAATAACAATCTTCACTACGATCCGGAAGTTAAAGATTTTTTAATTCAAAATGGGTTTAAAGAATTTTCTAGAATTAATACAACAAGAAGGCACGATTTAAATTGTGATTCATTATTGGTTAATGAATCTTTACAACAAATGGTTAGAATTCGCGGAGGTAATGATAAAAAAAATAATTTAGTACAAATTGATTTTATCTACAACATAGAATTAGGTGAATTTAATTTACCTGAAGTCCAAACATTCCAAAGATTAAAAAAGAAGTCTAGTATTAATCTTATAAAAAGTGAAATGGGGCATTTGGATACTGAAGAATATGATCTAATTGTTCCTGATATGGATTTAGAATTGAACTATGGTTCTGAATTTATTAAAGTTCATAATGTTATTATAGATAGGCTTAACAGAAATAATGACAAGGGAATTATTTTACTTCATGGAGAACCGGGGACAGGTAAAACATCATATATCAAATATTTAACCAAGTTGATTAAGGATAAAGATATTTTATTTATTCCACCATCTATGGCGGAAATGTTATCAGAACCATCAATTATTCCATTTTTAATGGATCAAAGAAATACTGTCTTAATCATTGAAGATGCTGAGAGAGTAATATCAGATAGAGAAGGTAACGGTTCACCGGCTGGGGTTTCAAACATTTTAAATTTGACTGACGGTATTTTGGCTGACTGCTTAAACATTCAAGTTATTGCTACTTTCAACATGAAGAGAGAAAGAATCGACCAAGCGTTACTTAGAAAGGGAAGATTAATTGCTGAGCATAAATTTGAGAAATTATCCACAGAGGAAACAAATAAATTGTTAAAACATTTGGGAAAATCTCAAGAAGTTACTGAAGCAATGAGTTTAGCAGATATATATAATATAGACGTTGAATTATTTAAATCAACAAATAAAAACACATCAAAAATAGGATTAAGATAATATGGAAAACATTACAGGACAACAATTAGAAAATTTAAAATCAGCGGGTGAAGTACTTTTAGTCGATTATTGGGCTAAATGGTGTGGACCTTGTAAAACATTAATACCAAGATTAGAAGATCTTGAATCACAATATCCAAATGTTAAATTTGTGAAAATAGATGTTGATGAAAATACAGAACATGCACAAGAAATTGGAATAAGATCGGTACCAACTGTTATTGTTATTAAAAATAAAGAGGTTGTGCATAGATCATCCGGAGCAAATAGTGGAGCATATTATAAAGAAGTTTTAAATAAATTATAAAATGGGATATAATGTTTGTCTTTTTACATTAAATGGTTGCGGGTTTTGCACCGCACTAAAAGAAGAATTGGTAAAAAACGATATTACATATTCCGAATATGAGGTAAATGAACATAAACAAACTTATGATCAAATACTAGCAGTAACCAAAGAAGACGCATTACCAACAATATATATGCAAAATCCAAATACGGGGATGGGGCCAATTTTTGTTCCGGGCAGGGATTTTAAAAGTCCGGATGAAGCAATTCAAAAAATAAAAAAATATTTGTAAAATAAAGGGATTAAAAAAATCCCTTTTTTTATGCTTAAACCATAATAAAAGTATTTATGTAAAAGAGATTACTTTTACATGGCTTTACAACAGATTAATTGGCTGCAAATTGACACAGCGAATGTGCCTTCCGGATCAATAATTGATTTAGGGGCGGTTTCTGGTGCACTTCACGCAGTTTATGCTGATAATTTATACGTTTCTGGATTAACGCTTCAAGAATATATTGAGGGGGCGGGTACCGCGGAATTAAATCTTTATAGTGCATCTCTAAAAGCGGCGATAGAGACCACCGGGTCAAATCTTACCGTTAAAGGTAATCTACTTGTTAAGGGTACAACAACAGCAATAAATTCAACCACTGTTGCTATTGGGGATAATATCATTGAACTTAATGGTACGTCTGCTGCATTTGGTGGTCTATTAGTAAAAGACCCAACAGCTCCAAACACAATTTCTGGTTCGTTATTATGGGATGCTGCGAATGATTATTGGGTTGGTGGACCATTGGGTTCAGAAGACAAAATAGTTTTAGAAACAGAACTAACCAATTTATCATCTTCAATTTCAAATAGTTTAAACGATTTACGAACAGATTTAGATGCTAGTAATATTTGGCAAGAAACCGGATCTTTTTATGCTACAACCAATGATTTACAAGTTACGGGGTCAATGATCATAAAGGGTAATTTAAGAGTAGAGGGAACAACAACTTTAGTACAAACCACAGACCCACTAGCAGAGTCATTAATTGTTTCTGGAGCAATGTCTATGGTTAAAAATCAGATAAACGGACAAATAATTTCAGCATCATTAGCGATCCAAAATTTAGGTGTTTGGGCGGATAGGTCAAATATGGCTATAATTGATTGCGGAGATGGTTTCTTCTAAATAAAAATAAAGTATTTATATAAAACAAAGTAAAGATAAAACATGGCACAAATAATTAAACACAGAAGAGGTTCGATCGCCGCATTAAAGGGTACAACAGCAAGAAATGCTGAACTTATTGTTGCGTCCGGTTCAATTTCAGATTTAAGTGGCCCATTTGTATTCATCGGTTCGCCAAATAGTGGCGACGAGGGTGTTGCTGGTGCTTTTAGATCAGTATCTAAGATATACCAAGGTACTGCTGCTCCAACAATTACTGCTGGTACATACGGCTCTATTCTAGATGGTACGCCTTTTTACGCATCAGGTAACGAATCATTATATATTTTAAATAATGATGGTTCTGGTGGTAATAGTAGAATTGATTTAACAGGTAACATCGAAGGAAATGTAATTTCTGGAGTAACAATCAATAACATAACAGGTAGTAAAGCAACATTTAACACATTTGTTAGTGCATCAGCATTAAACGTTAGTGGTAACACACAAATGGTTGGTACATTGTTTGTTGATGGAGACACATCAATAAATGCTGACCTTTATATTACTGGTAACACATACCAAACAGGATCAATCGACTTAACGGGTAACGTTAAATTGGGTGGCAATATTACTGTGGGTGATGCAACAACAGATTTTGTTGCTTTTGGCGCAGAAATTAGTTCGTCGATTGTTCCAGATATTCATAACGCTTTTGATTTAGGTTCACCAGATAAGAATTGGAGAAACCTACATGTTAGCGGAACAGCATATGTAAATGCATTAGAAGCTCAAACAATTAATCTAGATAGCATTACAGTTGTTAATAACTTAACAGTTAGCGGTAGCACATATCTTGGAAATGGTAACGATATTTTAGTTGTTTCCGGTTCAATATATAATGATCAATTAACACAAAAGAGATTAGTTGTTGTTGGAACTGATGGTTTATTAACAGACTATAGTGGTTTAACTTTTGATAACGGAAACTTAAATGTTTCAGGAGCTATTGAAGTAACCAACATTCAAGGTACTGGTTCGTTATATTTAAAACCGGATTTAAATGATGGAAGAGATTTTAGAATTTACAATACAGCGCCATCTGATATTCACATTAAAGGTAATGCAGCTTATAGCTTCTTTGGTGACGATATAAATTATTTAAAAATTGACGATAACACATCTGGAATAACAATTAACGGCGTTAATGAGGTTTCTGTTAATTCTGTTAAGACCACTGTAACTGGTTCAATATATAATGATCAGTTAACAAATGATAGAATTGTTATTGTTGGTGCAAATGGTTTATTAGAAGACGATTCAAATTTTACATTTGACGGTACAACATTACAGGTTGGTGCAGGTTGGTTTGGAGTAGACACTGATGGTGATATCAGAACATCTGGTTCATTATTAGTTACAAGTACATCACAATTTAAAGATGCTGTAGGTATTAACTCAACATTAGATGTTACAGGTTCTGCAACATTAAAATCAACATTACAAGTAAATTCAACATCTGAATTGAAAGGTGCTGTTGGAATTAATTCAACATTAGATGTTACTGGTTCTGCACAATTTAAAAATACTATCAACGTAGACGGTGAAGCAACATTAGCTTCAGCAACCGTTGAAGATTTAACACAAGATAGAATTGTTACTGTTGGTGGCGGCGGATCTTTGATTGATAGTTCTGGTTTTACATATAACGGAACTGTTTTCAAAATAGGCGCCGGTAATTTTGAAGTTGACACAAATGATGGAGATATCAGAACATCTGGTTCATTAACAGTTGAAGGTGGTCAAACAATTAACGGTGATGTAACAGTAAACGGTGTTTTAACAGTAACAGGAAATACACAATTACAAGCTAACTTATATGTTTCTGGTAATTTAGAGGTTTTAGGATCTGCAACAAATGTTACGATTCAATCAACAACCGTAGAATTAGATGATAACATTATTAGATTAAACGCATATTCGCCGTTTGAAAGATATGCTGGTTTTGAGGTTATTGACTCTGGTTCTTCAGGTGTATCAGCATCTTTAGTTTGGGATTCATTAAACGATTACTGGATGTTTGTTTCTGCAAGCGGTCAGTCAAGTAAATTGATTGGTACAACAGCTGGAACTTATGGTACAGAAACTAGTTTAACTTCTGGCACTTTCCCAATAGCGACTGGCCAAAATACAATTGGTGATAGTTTATTAACATATGCTGGAACAACATTAGCATTAAACACCAATAAATTTACAGTTGATTCATCAACAGGAGATACAACAATTACCGGTAACGTAACATTATCATATTCTGGAGGAACAGATAATGGTACTAAAACATCTGCAATTGTTTTCAAAAATTCAAACAATGTGCTTGGATATGTTTCAACAACAGAAACAACTGACGTTCTTGATGGTATATTAGGATATAAGAATTCTGATGGTACACTTAAGTTCTCAACAGTAATAGATGGTGGAACATATTAAAGACTTAATATTTTTTAATAAAGGGGAGGTTTTACCTCCCTTTTTTTATTTAATTTAATTAATTTTTTGTGTATTTATAGATAGGTCTATATAGATCAAATTAACCGTGGTATATACCACAATTCATAGGAGAGAACCATATATATGGCACAAATAGTAAAACTGCGTAGGAGTAGTGTATCCGGTCAAAAACCCACTAACTCAAATTTACAATTAGGTGAATTAGCACTGAACACTACCGATGGTAAAG
>JACCDM011334529.1_pt1 | contig 17353 bp, 14 predicted proteins | sample 7445851 | NCBI WGS metagenome assembly JACCDM01 (sample SAMN15323438, study PRJNA562643) | freshwater metagenome | isolation source: river surface water | place: USA:Blue River Watershed | collected 2017-08-16
CAGCTTGAGGCTGCCCTTGGCGGCGGTGATCAGCACCAGCACACCGCGCGCACCGGACAGGTCGGTGCCTTCCAGCAGCGGGCAGGCCACGGCCTGTTCGGCAGCGATCCGGGCGCGGTCCGGCCCCTCGGCCACCGCAGTGCCCATCATCGCCTTGCCCGGCTCGCCCATGACGGTGCGCACGTCCTCGAAGTCCACGTTGACGTGGCCCGGAACGTTGATGATCTCGGCGATACCGCCCACGGCGTTCTTCAGGACGTCGTTGGCGTGCGCGAACGCCTCGTCTTGCGTGATGTCGTCGCCCAGCACTTCCTGCAGCTTCTCGTTCAGGACCACGATCAGCGAGTCGACATTGGCTTCAAGTTCGGCCAGGCCGGCGTCGGCATTGGTCATGCGGCGACCGCCCTCCCAGTCGAAGGGCTTGGTGACCACGCCCACGGTGAGGATGCCCATCTCCTTGGCCACACGCGCGATCACCGGCGCGGCGCCAGTACCGGTGCCACCCCCCATGCCGGCAGTGATGAACAGCATGTGCGCACCCTCGATGGCGCTGCGGATGTCGTCGACGGCCAATTCAGCGGCGTCACGACCCTTGTCCGGCTTGCTGCCGGCGCCCAGACCGCTGTGACCGAGCTGGATCGTCTTGTGGGCCGCCGTACGCTGCAGGGCCTGGGCGTCCGTGTTAGCGCAAATGAATTCAACGCCCTGGACCTGGCGCTCGATCATGTGCTCGACGGCATTGCCGCCACCGCCTCCCACGCCGATCACCTTGATCTGGGTGCCCATATTGAACTCTTCGACTTCGATCATTTCGATGGTCATGTCTAACTCCTTGATTCAAAAACTGCAGTTGCCTGTATCTCGTTGTCTGTTTTCTTGTTCTTCGGGGTTCGTCCTACCCGCTGGCTGGGGGCGCGGTCGAACAACTTCGACCACGGCGGTACGCGGGCGGGCTGCCCCGCGCGAGCCAGAGTCGGATGCGACGCATCAGAAATTCCTCACGATCAGATCCTTGAAGCGACCAAAGGCCGTCTTCACCGAGCCGTTCTTCTGAGCCACCTTCTGTCCGCGCACACGGGCCAGGCGAGCCTCTTCGAGCAGGCCCATGACGGTGGCGGAGCGGGGCTGGGCCACCATGTCGGAGAGCGCGCCCACGTACTTGGGAATGCCGCGCCGCACCGGCTTGAGGAAGATGTCCTCACCCAGTTCGACCATGCCCGGCATGACTGCGGTACCGCCAGTGATCACGATGCCCGAGCCCAGGACTTCCTCGTAGCCGGATTCGCGAATGACCTGCTGCACCAGCTGGTAGATCTCGTCCACCCGCGGCTCGATCACGCCGGCCAGGGCCTGGCGCGAGATGGTGCGCGGGCCGCGGTCGCCCAGGCCAGGCGTCTCGACCTGGTCATCGGGATCGGCCAGCAGCTGCTTGGCATAGCCACTTTCGACCTTGATGTCCTCGGCGTCCTTGGTGGGCGTGCGCAGGGCCATCGCGATGTCGCTGGTGATCAGGTCACCCGCGATCGGAATGACTGCGGTGTGGCGGATCGCGCCACCGGTGAAGATGGCGACGTCGGTGGTCCCCGCGCCGATATCCACCAGGGCCACGCCCAACTCGCGTTCGTCGGCCGTCAGCACCGCCTGGCTGGAGGCCAGGGGATTGAGCAGCAGCTGTTCGACCTCCAGGCCGCAGCGGCGCACGCACTTGATGATGTTCTCGGCCGCGCTCTGGGCGCCGGTGACGATGTGCACCTTGGCTTCCAGGCGGATGCCGCTCATGCCGATCGGCTCCCTGACGTCCTGGTTGTCGATCATGAACTCCTGCGGCTCGACCAGCAGCAGGCGCTGGTCGGTGGAGATGTTGATCGCACGAGCGGTGTCCACCACGCGGGCCACGTCGGCAGCGGTGACTTCCTTGTCCTTGATGGCCACCATGCCGCTGGAGTTCATGCCGCGGATGTGGCTGCCAGTGATGCCGGTATAGACCCGGGTGATCTTGCAGTCCGCCATCAGCTCGGCTTCTTTCAGTGCCTGCTGGATGCTTTGCACCGTGGCGTCGATGTTGACCACCGCGCCGCGCTTGAGGCCATGGGAGGGCGACACGCCCAGACCCGCGAGCTTGAGTTCGCCACCGGGCAGGACTTCCGCGACGACCGCCATGACCTTGGCGGTGCCGATGTCCAGTCCGATGACCAGGTCCTTGTATTCCTTTGCCATTGCAGTCCTCTCTATTTCTTCTGTACGTCGTTGCCCAGGGTGCTGACCCCGCGCAGGCGGATGGCGTAGCCGTCCGCGTGGCGCAGGTCGGCCGACACCAGGGCCTCAGGGCGGCGCCCGTAGCGCGAGGTGGCCTGGGTGAGCGTCTGCACGAAGCGCTGCGCCCGCGCAGCGACCTCTTCGGGCGTGCCCCGTCCCAGTTCGACCAGCGCGCCGGTATCCAGCAGGGCCTGCCAGCTGCCCCGGGCGGTGAGCGTGAGTTGCTCGATCTCCAGCTCCAGCGAGCGGAACATCGGCGCCAGCGTGCGGTACGTCGCCAGCACCTGGGCCGATTGCTCGCGCGGGCCGGACAGGCGCGGCAGATCGTCCTGGTCCAGGTCGCCGGGATTGGCCTCGAAAACTTCGCCAAAGCTGTTCACCAGCAGGGTCTCGCCCTCGGGGCCCCAGAAGGCCACTGGCCGGTGTTCCTGCAGGATCACGCGCAGGCGGTGCGGGAACTCGCGCCGCACCACCGCCTCGCGCACCCAGGGCACTTCGCGAAACGCCTGGCGTACGGCGCCCAGGTCGACGGTGAAGAAGTTGCCCTGCACACGCGGGGTCACATTGGCCCGCAAGGTGGCAACGCTGTTGTGGGCCACATCGCCCTGCACCGTGATCCCACTGAGCGAGAACGCCGGATGGCGCAGCCCCCACCAGCCCAGCGCCGACACCGCGATGACACCGAACACGCCCAGCATCAGCAGGGCGGTGGCGTTCATCACGCGGATGTCGACGGGCACAGGCGCAGCCGATTTCATGGACGATGCACGCTCCCGGGGTTGTCCAGCGCCGCGCTGGCAAGCAGCTGCAGGCACAGGTCTTCGTAGGAAATGCCGGCGGCGCCCGCCGACTTGGGCACCAAGGAGTGGCTGGTCATGCCCGGCGAGGTATTGAGCTCCAGCAGCCAGGGCCGGCGTGTGGCGGCATCGATCATCACGTCGACACGACCCCAGCCGCGACAACCCAGGACGCGATAGGCCTTCAGCACCATGGCCTGGATGGCGGCCTCCTCGCCCTCGGGCAGGCCGCAGGGCACGAGGTACTGGGTGTCGTCGTTGAAGTACTTGTTCTGGTAGTCGTAGTTGCCCTGAGGTGCAACGATGCGGATCACGGGCAGCGCGCGAGCGCCGTCACCGGTGCCCAGGACCGGGCAGGTGACCTCGTCGCCGGCGATGAACTGCTCGCACAGCACGTCGGTGTCCAGAGCCGCTGCAGCCTCGAAGGCGCGGGCCATGTCGGCAGCATCGGTCACCTTGCTCAGGCCGATGGAGGAGCCTTCCCGCGCAGGCTTGACGATCAGGGGCAGGCCCAGGGTGCGCGGTACCTCGGCGATCTGCTGCGGCGTGGTGGCCCCCTTGCGCAGGAGCACGTAGCGCGGCGTCGACACGCCCTCGGACAGCCACACGCGCTTGGTCATGACCTTGTCGATGGCCAGCGCCGAAGGCATGACGCCTGAACCGGTGTAGGGAATACCCAGGAGCTCCAGGGCGCCCTGCACCGTGCCGTCTTCGCCGAAGCGGCCATGCAGGGCGATGAAAGCGCGGTCAAAGCCCTCCTTGCGCAGGTCGGACAGCTCACGCTCGGCCGGATCGAAGGCGTGGGCGTCCACCCCCCGCGCCCGCAGGGCCTGCAGCACGCCGGCCCCCGACATCAGCGATACCTCACGCTCGGCAGAACGCCCTCCCAGGAGGACTGCCACCTTGCCGAAATTCTGTGCGGTCGTCATGCCGCGCCCCCCTGATCCAGCAGCTTGGAGGGCACACCCCCGATCGAGCCTGCGCCCATGCACATCACCACATCGCCGTCACGCGCCATTTCCAGTATGGCCTGGGGCATATCGGCGATGTCCTCGACAAAGACCGGCTCGACCTTGCCTGCCACCCGCACCGCGCGGACCAGGGCCCGGCCGTCCGCGGCGACGATGGGCGTCTCACCGGCGGCATAGACCTCGGCCAGAAGCACTGCGTCCGCATGGCCCATGACCCGCACAAAATCTTCGAAGCAGTCGCGGGTGCGGGTGTAGCGGTGCGGCTGGAAGGCCAGCACCAGGCGGCGGCCCGGGAAGGCGCCGCGTGCAGCGGCCAGCGTGGCCGCAATCTCCACCGGGTGGTGGCCGTAGTCCTCGATCACGCGGAAGGTGCCGCCGCCGTTGGCCGCGCGCACCGGCAGGTCGCCATAGCTCTGGAAGCGGCGGCCCACGCCCCGGAATTCAGCCAGCGCCTTCTGCACCGCAGCGTCGGGGATGTTCAATTCCACGGCCACCGCGATCGCCGACAGCGCATTGAGCACGTTGTGGTGGCCGGCCAGGTTGAGGGTGACGTCCAGATCCGGGAGCACCACGCCGTTGCGTCGCTGTGCGGTGAAACGCATGCGCGGGCCATCAGGGCGGATGTCGATGGCGCGCACCTGGGCCGTCTCGTCCACGCCATAAGTGGTGATGGGGCACTGCACGTCGGCCATGATGGCGCGCACCGCCGGGTCGTCCATGCACAGGATCGCAGTACCGTAGAACGGCATGCGGTGCAGGAAATCGACGAAGGCGCCCTTGAGACGACCGAAGTCCTGGCCGTAGGTTTCCATGTGGTCGGCGTCGATATTGGTCACCACCGACATCACCGGCATCAGGTTCAGGAAGGAGGCATCCGACTCGTCGGCCTCCACCACGATGTAGTCACCCGCGCCGAGCTTGGCATTGGCGCCCGCGCTGTTGAGGCGCCCGCCGATCACGAAGGTGGGATCCAGCCCGCCCTCGGCCAGCACGCTGGCCACCAGGCTGGTGGTGGTGGTCTTGCCATGGGTGCCGGCAATCGCGATGCCCTGCTTCAGGCGCATCAGTTCAGCCAGCATCATCGCGCGCGGCACCACCGGGATCAGCCGCTTGCGGGCAGCCACCACCTCGGGGTTGTCGGCCTGGACAGCGGTGGATGTGACCACCGCATCAGCGCCGGCGATGTTCGCTTCGGCATGGCCGATACAGGTGCGGATACCCAGACCCTGCAGGCGACGCAGCGTGGCGCTGTCGGCAAGGTCCGAGCCGGAGATCTCGTAGCCGAGGTTGCGCAGCACCTCGGCGATGCCGGACATGCCCGAGCCGCCGATGCCGACAAAGTGAATGTGCTTGATCGCGTGTTTCATGAAGCCAGGGCCTCGCAGGCCGCGACGACCTCGGTGGTCGCTTCGGTTTTTTCCAGGGACTTGGCCACCTGGGCGCGCACCAGGAGTTGCGCGCGATCCAGACCTTGCAGCAGGGCCGCGAGGCCCTCGGGTGTGAGTTCACGTTGCGGCACCAGCCAGCCGCCACCTGCGTCGACCACGAAGCGAGCGTTGGTGGTCTGGTGGTCGTCCACTGCATGCGGGAAGGGCACGTACACCGCAGCCACACCCACGGCAGCCAGTTCGGTCACGGTGCTGGCACCGGCGCGGCAGATCACCAGGTCGGCGTCGGCGAAGGCCTGGGCCGTGTCGTCGATGAACGGCGTGAGATCAGCCTGCACGCCGGCCGCCTGGTAGTGGGTGCGCAGGGCTTCGATCTGGCGCGCGCCACTCTGGTGCGTCACCACCGGCCGCTGCGCGGCGGGGATCAGGGCAAGCGCCTGGGGCACGATTTGATTGAGCGCCTGTGCGCCCAGACTACCTCCCACCACCAGCAGGCGCAGGGGGCCACTGCGACCGGCCAGGCGCTGTGCAGGGGGCAGTTGGCGCAGAAAGCCCTCACGCAGCGGGTTGCCCACCCAGGCTGCCTTGGGTAGCACCTTCGGGAAGGCACTGAAGACGCGGTCGGCCACCGAGGCCAGCACGCGATTGGCCATGCCAGCACGCGAGTTCTGCTCGTGCAACACCAGGGGCTTGCCCAGAAGCACGCTCATCATCCCGGCGGGAAAACTGATGTAGCCACCCAGGCCGATCACCACATCGGGCTTCACGCGGCGCACCACCTGCAGGCTTTGCCAGAAGGCCTTGAGCAGGCGCAGGGGCAACAGGGCCAGCGTGACCAGGCCCTTGCCCCGCACACCGGAGAAGTTCACGGTCTCGAAGGCGAAGCCGCGCGGGGGCACGAGGCGACTCTCCATGCTGTCGGGGGCGCCCACCCAGTGCACCGTCCAGTCGCGAGCGCGCAGAGCCTCGGCCACAGCCAGTCCCGGGAAGATATGGCCGCCGGTGCCACCGGCCATGACGAGGGCGCGCCGGGTCATAGCCGCCCTCCCCGCTGCACGACGCGGCTTTCGTAGTCGATACGCAGCACCACCGCGATCGCCACCAGGTTCACCAGGATGGCAGAGCCGCCATAACTCAGAAGCGGTAGCGTGAGGCCCTTGGTGGGCAACGCACCCAGGTTCACGCCCATGTTGATGAAGGCCTGGAAACCGATCCAGATGCCCACGCCCTGGGCCACCAGGCCCGCAAAGAGGCGGTCCATGGCCACCGCCATGCGGCCGATATGAATCATGCGGCGCGTGAGCCAGAAGAAAGCCACGGCCAACAACAGGATGCCTACGAAACCGAACTCCTCGCCGATCACTGCCAGCAGGAAGTCGGTATGGGCCTCGGGCAGCCAATGCAGCTTCTCGACGCTGCCGCCGAGACCCACGCCAAAGATCTCGCCGCGGCCGATGGCGATCAGGGCGTGCGACAGCTGGTAGCCCTTGCCCAGGGCATGCTTTTCGCTCCAGGGGTCGAGGTAGGCGAAGATGCGCTCGCGCCGCCACTCGGACAGGGCGATCATGAGCATGAAGGCCACCAGCAGCACGGCGGCGATCAGGAAGAACATGCGGGCATTCACGCCGCCCAGGAACAGGATGCCCATGGCGATCACGGCAATCACCATGAAGGCGCCCATATCGGGTTCGGCCAGCAGCAGCAGACCCACGACCGCCACGGCCAGCGCCATCGGCCCGACGGCGCGCAGGAAGTTCTGCTGCACCTCCATCTTGCGGACCATGTAATCGGACGCATAGAGCACCACCGCGAACTTGGCGAGTTCGGAGGGCTGAAAGCTCATGAAGCCCAGCGAGATCCAGCGGCGCGCGCCATTGACCACCGAGCCGATACCGGGAATCAGCACCACCACCAGAAGGATCAGGGCCGCAACGAAGAGCCAGGGCGCAAAGCGCTCCCAGGTATCCACTGGCACCTGAAAGGCCAGGATGGCGGCGGTCAGACCGACCGCGAGCGCAAAGATGTGGCGCAACAGATGATGGTGGTGGGTCAGTCGTGCCATGCGCGGGTTGTCCGGCATGGCGATGGAGGCCGAGTACACCATCACCAGGCCGAAGGCCAGCAGGCCCAGTACCACCCAAAGCAGCGTGAAGTCGAACTGCTCGACCCGCGCGTCCGATCCGCCCGCGCGATAGCCACTGGTACGCACCGGTACATCGGTACCGGTGCGACCCGTGATCCACTGCAGCAGCTGGGCGGGCGAGAGGTTCAAGACTGTCCCTCCAGCGAGCTGCCGGCCTCGTGGGCCAGGGCGTGCACGGCTTCCACGAAGACGCGCGCACGGTGTTCGTAGTCGGTAAACATGTCAAAGCTGGCGCAGGCGGGCGACATCAGCACGGCGTCGCCTGCGTGAGCGCGGCTGGCGGCCAGCTGCACCGCCTGCGCCATCGATTCGGCTTCCAGCAGGGTCACGCCTTGCGGCTCGAGTACCGCGCGGATCTGCGGCGCGTCGCGGCCGATCAGGACGGCGGCGCGAGCATGGCGAGCCACGGGGTCGGCCAGCGGGCTGAAGTCCTGGCCCTTGCCGTCCCCGCCCAGGATCACCACCAGCTTGCGGTCGGCGCCCAGGCCCTGCAGGGCCGCCACCGTGGCGCCCACGTTGGTGCCCTTGCTGTCGTCGAAGAATTCAACGTCGCCCACAAAGCCCACGGGCTCGACGCGGTGCGGCTCGCCACGGTACTCGCGCAGGCCATACAGCATGGGACCCAGGGGGCAGCCGGCCGACACGGCCAGGGCCAGCGCAGACAGGGCGTTGACCGCGTTGTGGCGGCCACGAATGCGCAAGGCGTCAGCGGGCATCAGGCGCTGAAAGTGCAGCTCCTGCTCCTCGTCGCGGCGGCGCTTGAGGGTTTCGTCGGCCTCGAGGGCGCGCACCAGCCAGGTCATGCCGCCCACGACCTCGATGCCGAAGTCGCCGGGGCGCTGGGGCATGTCGCTGCCGAAGGTGATGTGCGTGCGTTGCTCGATCTTGCCGCCCTTCAGGCGCACCGGCGCGGGCAGCATGGCCATCACGCGCGCGTCCTCGCGATTGAGAACCATGAGGCCCTGGCTGCCGAAGATGCACGCCTTGGCCGCGGCATAGGCGTCCATGCCGCCATGCCAGTCCAGGTGATCCTGGGAGAGATTGAGCACCGTGGCGGCTGTGGGCTCGAAGCCTTGCACGCCCTCCAGCTGGAAACTGGAGAGCTCGAGCACCCAGACCTGAGGTAGGTCGTTGGCGTCGATACGGGCCGCCAGCGTGTCCAGCATCGACGGGCCGATGTTGCCCGCGACAGCCACGCTACGGCCGCCGCGCTCCACCAGTTGACCGGTGAGCGAGGTGACGGTGGTCTTGCCGTTGGTGCCGGTGATGGCCAGGATGGCAGGCCGGTAGCCTGCAGGCTGGGGCTCGACGGCGATGAGGGTCGCGGGCTCGTCGTCGCCGTGGGCCAGTGCGGCGGCGGCGGTGGCCTCGGGACCTGCAGCGACCTCCTCGTCGGGCGTTTCCTCAGGCGCTGCGTCCGTATCGGGGGTGTCGGCTGGCGTGTCGGTCGCCGCGGCAGCGGTGGCGGCAGCCGCAGCAGCGGCAGCTTCAGCAGCAGCTTCAGCAGCAGCTTCAGCAGCAGCTTCAGCAGCGACTTGTGCGGCCTCGGCAGCGGCGCGCGCCGCCTGCTCGGCGCGTTCAATCGCCTCGGTCTGCACGCGGATCACCTCGAGCGCCTGCACGAACAGATCGAGCTCGCCGCCCACACGCATTCCCCGGCTGCGCGCAGCGTCGAGCACCGTGTCGACCTGCGAAGGCGCCAGGCCCGGGCTGCGGAACACCGCCTGCGCGCCTTCAAGCAATGACTCACTGAAAGGACCGCTCACGAAGCGGGCCTGCGGCAGCTGCTCGCGCAGGGTGGCCAGGTGAGGCGGCGCCTCGCGCGTGTCAGCGACCGTCACATGCGCGCCGCACCGCGCGCACCAGCGGGCCATCGCCAGGCCGGAGATACCCAGGCCGAGGACGACGATGTGCTGGTCTTGGAGAGAATTCATGGCTTATCGCAGCTTCAGGGAGGACAGGCCGACCAGACACAGGAGCATGGTGATGATCCAGAAGCGCACCACAACCTGAGTCTCCTTCCAGCCGGTTTTCTCGAAGTGGTGGTGCAGGGGCGCCATCTTCAGGATGCGGCGACCCTCTCCGTAGCGTTTCTTCGTGTACTTGAAGTACGCAACCTGCGCCATCACCGACAGCGCCTCCACCACGAAGATGCCGCCCATGATGGCCAGCACGATTTCCTGGCGCACGATCACGGCGATGGTCCCCAGCGCACCGCCCAGGGCCAGAGCGCCCACGTCGCCCATGAAGACCTGTGCCGGATAGGCGTTGAACCAGAGGAAGGCCAGACCCGCGCCGGCCAGGGCGGCGCAGAAGATCAGGAGTTCGCCCGAGCCCGGAATGTGCGGGAACAGCAGGTACTTGGAATACACCGCGCTGCCCGTGACGTAGGCAAACACACCCAGCGCCGAGCCCACCATCACCACAGGCATGATGGCCAGACCATCAAGACCGTCGGTCAGGTTCACGGCATTGCTGGCCCCCACGATGACCAGGTAAGTCATGATCACAAAACCGAGCACGCCCAGGGGATAGGACACCTCCTTGAAGAAGGGCACCATCAGGCCCGCCTTGGGCGGCAGGTTCACATCAAAGCCCGAGGTCACCCAGGTGTAGAACAGTTCCACCACCTTGAGGTTGGAGCTTTCGGAGATGCTGAACACCAGGTACAGCGCCGCGACCAGGCCGATCACCGACTGCCAGAAATACTTCTCGCGCGAGGGCATGCCCTCGGGGTCCTTGTTCACGACCTTGCGCCAGTCGTCGGCCCACCCGATCGCCCCGAAGCCCAGGGTCACGATCAGCACGATCCAGACGAAGCGGTTGGACAGGTCGAACCACAGGAGCGTGGAGATGGCGATCGACAGGAGCACCAGCACCCCGCCCATGGTCGGCGTGCCGCTCTTGGACAGGTGGGTCTCCATGCCGTAGCCACGCACCGGCTGCCCGATCTTGAGTTCGGCCAGACGGCGGATCACCCAGGGGCCAGCCAGCAGGCCGATCAGGAGTGCGGTCATGGCGGCCATCACCGCGCGGAAGGTGAGGTACTGGAAGACGCGCAGAAAGCCGAACTCCGGCGACAGCGATTGGAGCCAGATGGCCAGACTCAGAAGCATCAGGCACCTCCCGTGTTGTTGTTGTTTGCCGCTTGGGCGGTGATGGCGTCGACCACCCGCTCCATCTTCATGAACCGCGAGCCCTTCACCAGTACGCTGGCCACCGCCGGCAGGCGGCCGAGCACGTCCTGCTGCAAGGCGTCGATCGCCTCGAAATGCAGGCCGCCCATGGCCCGTGACTGCTCGCCCAACGTGAGCAGCTGCGGGATGCCTCGCGCACGGGCGTACTCGCCGACCTCGGCATGGAACTGCGGACCCTGGTCGCCGACCTCGCCCATGTCGGCGAGCACCAGCAGCTGCGGGCCGGGCAGTTCGGCCAGTACATCGATCGCCGCCCGCACGGAATCGGGGTTGGCGTTGTAGGTGTCGTCGATCACCGTCAGCGTGCGCGCGCCCAGCGTGACGGCCAGCGCGCGCGAGCGACCCTTGACCGGCTCGAAGGCAGCCAGCCCGCGGGCCACAGCCTCCAGGGGCGTGCCCACCGCCAGGGCGCAAGCCGCCGCCGCCAGGGCGTTGATCACGTTGTGGCGGCCCGCCACCTGCAGGCTGAAAGCCAAGGCGCCAGCGGGCGTGCGCGCACGCACCTGCCAGCGGCCTTGCTGCCACTGCGCATCGTCCACTGCCACATCGGCGCCGACGGCGCCGAAGGTCATGCAGCGGCGCGCGCCGGCCAGGTCGTGCCACAGCGCGGTGTAGGTGTCGCCGAAGGGGAAGACCGCCGTGCCGTCGGCCGCGAGATGCCGGAACACCGAGCCGTTCTCGCGGGCGACCGCCTCGACGGTCGCCATGAATTCCTGATGTTCGCGCTGAGCGTTGTTCACGAGGGCGACGGTCGGCGCAGCGATGCGGGCCAGGTAGTCGATCTCGCCCGGATGGTTCATGCCCAGTTCGAGCACGCCCACCCGGTGCTGCGGCGTCAGGCGCAGCAGCGTGAGCGGCAGGCCGATGTCGTTGTTGAAATTGCCCTGCGTGGCCAGCGCCGCCTCGCCCTGCCAGGCGCGCAGGATGCTGGCCACCATCTGGGTGACGGTGGTCTTGCCATTGCTGCCAGTCACCGCGACCAACGGGATGCCAAAGCGCAGTCGCCAGCCCTGCGCCAGCTGACCCAGGGCGATGCGGGTGTCGTCTACCTCCAGGCCGCTGGCACCCGCCGGGAGCCGCCCGCGGTGCGCCAGGACCGCCGCTGCACCGCGCGCCAGGGCGTCGGCGATGAGGTCATTGCCGTCAAAGCGCTCACCGCGCAGGGCCACGAACAGGTCGCCGGGCTGCAGCGTGCGGGTATCGGTGTGCACACGGGTGATGGCGGTGGCGCCGCTGCCGATACAGCGCGCGCCCGGGATACAGGTCGCGGCCATGTCCAGTGACAGGAGGGCGGTCATGCAGCGCTCCTCTTGTCCAGGGCGGCGCGCGCATGCACGCGGTCGTCGAAGGGCGTGCGCACGCCGTCGATCTCCTGATGGTCCTCATGGCCCTTGCCTGCCAGCAGGATCACATCGGCCGCACCGGCGGACAGCACCGCGACCTCGATCGCGCGAGCGCGGTCCACCTCGACCTGCACCGCGTCGCGGTGCGACAGTCCCAGCAGGATCTGGCTGATGATGTTCTGCGGCTTCTCGCGGCGCGGGTTATCGCTGGTGACCACCACCTGGTCAGCCCGCTTTTCGGCGATGGCGGCCATCAGCGGTCGCTTGGTGGCGTCGCGGTCGCCGCCGCAGCCGAACACGCACCACAGGCGTCCGCCACGCTGCTGCGCCAGCGGCCGCAGGGCGGCGAGCGCCTGGTCCAGCGCGTCGGGTGTGTGGGCGTAGTCCACCGCCACCAGCGGATGGCCCGCCCGCTGCAGGCGCTCCATGCGGCCTGGCACGGGCAGCAGGCGGCCGCAGGCGTGCACCGCCTGCGCCAGGGGCACACCAACCGCGCGCATCGCACCGATCACACCCAGCAGGTTGGACACGTTGTAGTGGCCGACCAGGCCGGTCTGCAGCGTCTCGCGCTGCGTGCCCTCGGCCACGGTGAAGTGCAGGCCCGATTCGCCGTAGGCGATATCCAGCGCGCGCAGCCGGGCATCGTCACGATGACAGGACAGCGTCCACAGGTCCAGGTCGCGATCCCGCAGCGACTGCGCCAGGTCCTCACCCCGGATATCGTCCACATTGACCACCGCGGCACGCAGGCCGGGCCAGTCGAACAGGGCCGCCTTGGCCGCCCAGTAGGCCTGCATGGTGCCGTGGTAGTCCAGGTGGTCCTGGCTGAAATTGGTGAAGACGGCGACCGCGATGCGGGTGCCGTCCAGGCGCCGCTCGACGATCCCGATGGACGAGGCCTCGATGGCGCAGGCCGACAGCCCCTGCTCGACGAAGCCCCGCAGGTGGGCCTGCAGCAGCACCGGGTCGGGCGTGGTCAGGCCGGTGTACATCACCTGGGGCGGACGGCCGATTCCCAGGGTGCCGATCACGCCGCAGCCGGCGCCGCGCGCCTCGGACAAGGCCTGCGCCAGCCACCAGGCGGTGGAAGTCTTGCCATTGGTGCCGGTGATCGCCAGGACCTCCAGGCGCTCGGACGGCTGCTCGTAGTAGGCGGCGGCGATGGGGCCGGTGGCCGCCTTCAGGCCGGTGTAGCGGGCGACGGCCGCCTCGTGACCGCGGCCGAAATCGAAGGCGTCCACGCCCTCGGCCTCGACCAGGCACGCCGAGGCGCCACTGGCTAACGCCGCGCCTACATGGCGGCGACCGTCGGTGGCAGCGCCCGGCCAGGCGATGAAGCCGTCACCCGCGCTCACCTGGCGGCTGTCGCAGTGCAGCTGGCCACGCACCCGCCCCGCCAGCCAGCGGGCAGCTTCGTGCGGCGTGTGCAGGGTCTGCATCAGAACGACTCCTCCACCGCCACGACGACCTGCGGCTTGACGGTCATGTCCGGCTGCAGGCCCATGATGCGCAGGGTCTGTTGGACCGTGGCACTGAACACGGGCGCCGCGACTTCGCCGCCGTAGTAGCTGCCGCCCCGCGGCTCGTCGATCATGACGGCGACGACCACGCGCGGCTTCTCGATCGGGGCCAGGCCCACGAAGAAACCCCGGTACTTGCCCTCGACATAGCCCTTGCCCTCGGTCTTGCGCGCGGTGCCGGTCTTGCCGCCCACCGAGTAGCCCACGGTCTGGGCCTTGGGCGCGGTGCCACCGGCGCTGGTAGCCAGGTGCAGCATGTGGCGCACCTGGGCGGCATGGGTCGGATCGAAGACGCGCACGCCAGCAGCGGGACGCTCGGACTTGACCAGGGTGACCGGCACGAGTTCGCCGTCACGCGCAAAGACGCTGTAGGCACGCGCCAGCTGGAACAGACTACCCGAGAGGCCGTAGCCGTAGCTCATGGTGGCCTGGCCGATCGGACGCCAGCTCTTGTAGGCCGGCAGACGGCCACTGACCACCCCTGGGAAGGGCAGCTGCGGACGCTGGCCGAAGCCGACGCTGGAGTACATCTCCCACATCTGGCGCGGCTCGAATTGCATGGCCATCTTGACGGTGCCCACGTTGCTCGATTTCTGGATCACCTCGTTGACGGTGAGCACACCATGCGGGCTGGAATCGTTGATCGGCATGCCCGAGACGTAGATGCGCCCGGGCGCGGTCTGGATCTGTGTGTCGGGGCGCACCAGCCCGCGCTCGAGGGCGAGCGCGGCGATAAAGGGCTTGACCGTCGATCCGGGCTCGAACATGTCGACCAGGGCGCGGTTACGCATCTGCTCTGTCGACACGTTCACGCGCTTGGAGGGCGAGTAGCTCGGGTAGTTGGCCAGGGCCAGTACCTCGCCGCTTTGCACGTCCAGCACCACGATGCTCCCGGCCTTGGCCTTGTGCTGGATGACAGCGTCACGCAGCTTCTGGTAGGCAAAGAACTGCACCTTGCTGTCGATGGACAGCTGCAGGTCCTGGCCGTCCATCGGGGGCACCTGTTCGCGTACATCTTCAACGATATTGCCCAGACGGTCCTTGATCACGCGGCGCGAGCCCGAGCGACCCGCGAGGTCCTTGTCGAAGGCCTTCTCGATGCCCTCCAGGCCCTGGCCATGCCCCTGATCGTCGATACCTGTGAAGCCGACCACGTGAGCGGCAGCCTCGCCCTCAGGGTACTGACGCTTGTATTCCTTGCGTAGCAGCACGCCCTTGATGCCCAGGGCCATCACCTTGTCGGCAACGGCGTCCTCGATCTGGCGGCGCAGCCACACCGGCTTGCTGCCATCCCCCTGGAGCTGCAACCGCTTGTCAAGTTCGGCCACGGGCATCTCGAGCAGGGCGGCCAGCTGGGTGAGTCGCCCCTTGTCGCGATCGATGCTGTCGGGGATGGCCATGATGCTAGGGGCCGGCACGCTGGTGGCGAGCAGCAGGCCATTGCGGTCCAGGATGCGCCCGCGGGTGGCCGGCAACTCGATCGTGCGCGCGAAGCGCACCTCGCCCTGGCGCTGGAAGAAGGCGTTGCCGAACACCTGCACCCAGGCCGCGCGTCCCGCCAGGCCGATGAAGGCCAGCGCGATGACGGCCACCACCGTTTTGCTGCGCCAGACCGGGGTCTTGCTTGCGAGCAAGGGGCTCGAGGCGTAGAGGACGCTGCGGGTCATCGGCTCGCCGCCTCCTGGGGCGCGGGGACAACTGCCGGCGCGGCCGGAGCCGTCACCGCCGGGGCGCCGCCCTGGGTCACGTACTGCGTGATACCCGGCGTAGGCGCGCGCATCTGCAACTGGTTCTTGGTGATCTGCTCCACGCGCAACGGCGTGGACTGGCCACGCCGCTCGGCGAGCAGACGTTCCATTTCGGACTCGTGCGCGCGCGCCTCGGCCTGCGCCTTCTCGATTTCGGTGTACAGGCGCCGCGACTCGTACTGCACCCTCACCAGGTACAGGGCACTGGCGATGACAGCGAACGTGAGCAGGATATTCAGACGGAGCATGTCAGCCTCCGCCGAGCCGCCTCAAGGAGGCTCAGCACCCCCTCGGAGGGCAGCGTAGTACACGTCGTGACAAGCGTGGGGGTCGACATGTCAGTGCGCCGTCCTTTGCGCCACGCGCATGATGGCGCTGCGCGCACGGGGGTTGGCTGCGACTTCGTCGGCCGAGGGCTTCACTCGTTCCAGCGCAGTGAGCTTCAGGGGCGCACCCGAGGCGAAGGGCGCGCGGCGGTCCACCACCTCGCGCGCATGCTTGGCGATGAACTGCTTGACGATGCGGTCTTCCAGCGAATGAAAGCTGATCACGACCAGGCGTCCCTGAGGCTCGAGGAGGTTCAAGCTGCCCTCTAGCGCTTGCTCGAGCTCTTCAAGCTCGGCATTGACGAAAATCCGAAGAGCCTGAAATGTGCGCGTTGCAGGGTTCTGGCCCGGCTCGCGGGTTTTGACCGTGCCAGCCACGAGTTCGGCCAACTCGGCGGTGCTTGCAAGAGGGCCCCGTTCCTGTCGGCGAGCAGCAATCGCCTTTGCAATCGGAACAGCAAACCGTTCTTCGCCATAGTCACGAATCACCTGCGCGATCTGGCCGACTTCGGCCGTTGCCAGCCACTGGGCCGCACTCTGTCCGCGCGTGGTGTCCATGCGCATGTCCAGCGGGCCGTCGTGGCGAAAAGAAAAACCCCGCTCGGGGTTGTCGATCTGAGGGGAGCTCACACCCAGGTCCATCAGCACGCCGCTGGCCGATCCCGGCGGCAGCTCGCCGATGTGACGAAAGCCCTCGTGACGAATGGACAGGCGCGCATCGGCGATACGACCGGCTTCGGCAATGGCCTCGAGGTCCTTGTCGAACACCACCAGTCGACCCTGGGGCGCGAGCTGCGAGAGGATCGCGCGCGAGTGCCCGCCGCGCCCGAAGGTCGCATCCACATACAGTCCATCCGGTCGGGTGACGAGCGCTGCAACCGCTTCCTTCAACAGAACGGTGGTGTGTGTCCATGCGTGGTCCACCGCCTGTGCCGTCAGAAAGAAAAGTCCTTGAACACGTCCGGCATCTCGCCGGCCATGGCCTGCGCCTCTTTGGCGTCGTAGCTGGCCTTGTCCCACAGCTCGAAGTGGTTGCCCATTCCGAGCAGGATGGTGTCGCGATCGATGCCGGCGGCCGCGCGCAGCTCGGGCGAGATCAGCACACGGCCCGTGCCATCGAGCTCCATGTCCATCGCATTGCCCAGGAAGATCCGCTTCCACCACTGGGCCGACATGGGCAGCGCCGCGATGCGCTCGCGGAACTTCTCCCACTCGGGGCGCGGAAAGATCATCAAGCACCCGTGGGGGTGCTTGGTCACCGTGACCTGGTTGGCGGCAGTGGCGGCCAGCACGTCGCGATGCCGGGTCGGCACGGAGAGCCTTCCCTTGCTATCGAGACTGACGGACGAGGCGCCTTGAAACACCGCTGGATTCCTGATGGAGGGTTGAACCGGTTTGGGGGGATCTGATGCCACTGAAAAGGCATTTTTTCCCACCAAATTGCACTTCTTCCCACTGTATCAGGAAAACATCGCTACGCAAGGGGTGCCATGCGGAAAATTTGCAATGAAATCAAGGACTTAGAACGGTTTTCGCAACAGCTGAAGGGCTGAAAACTGTTCAAAATGAAGCACTTAGCAGCGCCTGTGAATGTGAATCCTCAAGCCCAGCCGCAGGATACTTCGCGGGCGGCCAGCGCCGGGTTCAGAGGATGTAACGCGACA
>JACCDM011035857.1_pt1 | contig 17348 bp, 20 predicted proteins | sample 7445851 | NCBI WGS metagenome assembly JACCDM01 (sample SAMN15323438, study PRJNA562643) | freshwater metagenome | isolation source: river surface water | place: USA:Blue River Watershed | collected 2017-08-16
AAAGAAGCGGAAAAGAAGGCAAAAGAAGAAGCAAAAGCAGCAAAAAAAGCAGAAAAGGAAGCAAAAGCCCAAAAGGAAAAGAAACCACGCACTGAAGCACAAATAGCAGCGTTTGAAAAAATGAAGGCAAAAGGTGAAGAAAAACGCAAACAAAAACAAGCTGAAAAAGAAAACGCGAAAGCAGAACCAGTAGCAGTAGCAGTAAAAGAAGAAAAAGAGGAAGTAAGCGTGAAGAAAGTTGAAATAAATGGAAAAAAATACTTGAAATCAAGTGAAAATATCCTATACGATGCAGAAACACAAGAGTTAATAGGCAAATGGGACGAAGAAAAGAAGGAAATAATATTTGAAGAATTAGAAGAAGAAGAGGAAGACGAAGAATAAATATATAGTATAGATTTTATATGTAACTAACTAACCCTTTTTTTCTCAGCGATATCTATTTTTTGTCACTCATTTCTCGTTTCGCTAGTATGGCGGGAGTCGGGATAACCCGAGAGAGCGCAAAGGGGAGCGAGGCGCACAAGTCTCGCCCCCCTAAGGACCAGTAAAATAAAAATCTAGGTATAGTGTATGACAACAGTAAATTATATCCTACAACCAAAAACAATCATCATATATGCGGTAGTATTAATTACACTGTTTGAAGCAACAGCACAAGTGTGTTTAAAAAAGTTTGAAGTAGGAAAACATACAACATACTATTATTTACTAGTAGGCGTAGCATTATATTTTATAGTATGCGGTCTGTTGTGTTTGTGTTATAAAAATAAAGGTGGTTTAGGAAAGGTGAATTTAATGTGGAGTTGTATGTCAATCATATTTGTAATCTTATTTGGGTACATTTTTTTACAAGAAGAAATAAAAATGCACGATATGATAGCAATAATTTTCGCATTCTTGGCAATATATTTCGCAAATATGGATTAGTTTTCTCTCAAAATAAAAATTCTAAATAGGAAATAATGAAAAGTAAATTAGAAAAAAAAATAAAGAAACACCGAAATAAGATAAGAGATTTATCAAATGTATCAAGTAATTTTGTAAAAAGTGTAATAGGAAATTATTACGGACTGTTGCACACAATACTAATAATAGGAGGAGCGTCAATAATCTTATTTAGCAAAAATCTGATTCATTTATCAATAATATTATTAATAATTTCGTTGGATGCCTTTGCAATAGTAGTGCGACATGATTGTCCACTAACTGATATGGAAGAGAAATATTTGGGTATAAGTGGAAAAAGACAAATCAACGAATTTTTAAAAAGTTGTGGTGTAGTATACAACTGTTCACACTTGTACGAATCTCAACTGGAATTAGTAATAAATTTTTGGGCGTTAACTGCGTGCAAGATAGTAATGTTGATTTGTTTGAAAATGTTTAAAATAGAGTTAAATGTGGATTAAATAAATCTAATATATATTCATGGATAAACTGAACAGTATAGTAAAGTCTCTGACAATGAATTATAAATCATGGTTGTTGTTAATAACCGCATTGGTAGCGATATCTTTGACGAATGGAGTAAATGGTTTAGGTAATGGTTTTGCAACATTTGGAGTACTTTTCGTAGCATCACACTTGCTTCACTATTGGGCACATTTTAAGAACGCATATCCGCAAAATATAGTGCATTTGTATCACCACGAATACAATAACTTTTTCTCTCATTTTATTCAAATCGTAGTAGAATTTGTAGCGTTAATGTCATTTATGTGGATGAAATACAATGTGTCGTGGATGAGTTTCTTGAACGAATGGGTGATAATATTTTTTTACTTGTTTTACACGACGATTCATAATATAAACTATTCCATTTACCACGTGAATCGTGTGCACGAGATGCATCACAAGTTGAGAATAAAGAATATGGGTCCGGATATATGTGATATCTTGTTCAATACGAAATACGATGTGGAAAATAGTATAGAAAATACGGACCATTATATACCAAATATAATAGTTTGTTTGATAATAACCATTTTATTGAAATCATATTGGGAGAGAAGAGAGAACAAGGAACCGTACGAAACCGCGATGAAATATTTGTTTGGTGGAAGTGTTGGATTACTAATTCTCTCAACAGTGTACTTGGTGTACGAAGGAAAAATCAAGAATGAAGAACATCCAGAACCCGATGCAGCGCCGACAAAAGAACCAGATGCCGCGCCAGTAGAACCCGTAGAGTCAGCAAAAGAAACGACAAAAGAACCCGCAAAAGAAGAAGATATGGTCCCTCCTTCGGAAATTCCTTAAAAAGTGTGAATATTTCTCTCTTTGATTGAATTATAAAAGAGAAAAATAAGGTAAAAATAAAATAAAATGTAAATAGTTGTTGTATAATATAGGGTATTTATTGTCACTCATATCTATTTTTTGTCACTCATTTCTCGTTTCGCGATAAACCCCTAGATTGACCTCTCTCATTAGCGCGCCTCTCAACCCACGCAGTATTAACCCTAACCCACACCCCCAAAACCCCGGCACCTATGGCACCCGCAAAATGCGACAGTGTATAGAGTGCATCGTTTTCTCTCTTTGACCAATTAAAAAAAGGTTAGGAGTTACAAATAATAAGACTATACTACTAATTTTTATGGGGTTTATTGTTGTATAAATAGTTGGGCAATTTCTCTCTTGCCATTGTGCATATTGTGAATATATTGGTCCAAAGTTTTCATGGTCCGTGGTTCGTCTCCCATCTCTACTTCCAATTCAAAGGAATCCATTTCATACTTGAATACGTGGACAGTCTTTTCTTGTCCAATACGATGACATCTGGCAATTGCTTGTTGTTCCACTGCGGGGTTCCAATGAGGACTGACGAAGTAAATCTCGGAGAACTTGCTCTGTAAATTCAACCCTTCGGAACCAGTCTGGATTTGAACGACCAACACATCAATAGGTTCATTCTTGAGGGTTTTCATTCGTTTTTTGAGAGAAGTTCTAGCGTCAAAGACCACGATGTTTTGAACCCCGCCGAGTTTTAAACGTTGAACCACCCAGTCAATTTCTTCGCGGAAGTGGCAAAACACAATTTTTCCAGAACCGTTTTCCTTTCTCTCAATGATTTGACCAATAACGGAATCCATCTTGCTAGAGTGGGTAGTAGTATCCATCGCAAAGAACTCTGGAGATAATAACCCATCAAATATCAACCCGTTGACTCTATTCTTCAACATATTGGGTAAAATACAAGTCTGACGAGAGAACATCATCATCTTCAACTTGTCGCCCTTGCTACAGTACTCGGAAGAATTATGAACTGCTTGAGCAAATTTTTTCTCAGTTTCGTTGTTCCAACGGATATTTTCTTCGTTCATCATTAGCGACGGCATTTCAATACCGATTTGAGACTTGGTGCGGCGTAGAATATAGTCATTTTTCATTTTCTCCATATTTTCCGACCCGGCATAAAAACTTGCTGGTAATCCAAGTAATGAACACATATTGTAGAAATCCTTGCGAGAGTTTTGCACGGGTGTTCCAGAAATTAACCAGCGAACCCGAGTGTTGAGTCTTTTTGCGCCGTAGAAACGACTATTTTTATTACGCAAGTGATGCGCCTCGTCAAAGACCACGCGGTCCCAAGCAACTTGGTGAAGAAGGCAACCAGAATCAGAGTCAATTTGGCGAAGAGAGATTGCAACTGAACCGTAGGTGGTCAAGACAATAGGTGCGCGCTCCAGTTGCTCGCGAGTTATTTTTTTCTTCTGAGCGCCGTGGAATACCAAGACCCGATGCCCAGTTGTTTTAAATATTTCATCTGCCCATTGTTGAACCAAGACGGTAGGTAACACGACCAACGTACGACGATAGGACAAGAAGTTCACCACGATAAGACCAATCATCATAATAGTTTTACCGAGTCCCATTTCGTCAGCAATAAATCCGCCACGAACGTCGTGTTCAACCGACTCTTGATTCTCTTTGGCGATGCACCATTCAAGACCATCATATTGATGCTGCTTGTATCCAGTGTTCCCGTGGGACAGAAATTGTTGAAACTTATCATAAGAAGACATTTTAAAAAGTTGATGATTTGTTGAGTGCCTTGGTAAAAACCTCCGAAAAAAAAATCAATTTTTTTTAAATTGCTGCCAAGTGACCACGACTAAAAAAAAATTGAATAAAGTTTTTGAAAATATAGAAATGCAACAAACCAAATATCAACCAACTTAAAAATGTCAAAACCAAACTGCAAAGTATGCCGAGATGCGGGAAAGTCAGAACAACAATATTCTTCCCATTGGGTGAGAGACAAGACGGGACGAGTCACGTGTCCGACTCTTCTATCCCAAGACTGCCGAAAGTGTGGCAAGACTGGACATACCATCAAGTACTGTAAGTCTCGCACAGTTTCTCTCAAACCTCCAACTGAAAAAAAAGAACTAAAAGAACTCCAAATTCAAAACATATATTCCCTCCTAGATAATGATGAACCAGAGTCACCAGTTCCCTTCTCTAGCATGCCACAAGTTGCGACTCCCAAAAACACCTCCTATTTGGACATTTTAGAAAGAGAACCGTCAAAAAAAGAATCCGAAAAAATAGTAAACCTAAAAGACCTAAAAAAGTCTACTCTAAACCTAGTCCCTAATAAAGTCAAGCGTTCGTGGGCATCCGAAGTTTCTAGTGAAACCACCGAAGAAGATAATTTGCTAATAACTGCCCAATTATAAAATCCATAAAAATACAAAAAAAGACTACACATAGAAGGGGTCTTTTTTTGCCACTCATATCTATTTTTTGTCACTCATTTCTCGTTTCGCGGTAATCCCTATATGCACCCTATTAGGGTTTATATATTTGCTGACGAATTGGAAAACTTAAAAGGGAGCGGGGCGCACGCGGGGTAGAAGGGTCCCGGGGCGCGGGTGGCAGAGTGCCACAGTACATATATCCCATCAACTTAAAGATTTCTCTCTCCATATATGTAAACCCCGCAAACATAATAGAAATGTTGCTAATACGATACTTACCCACATTAATACCCATCTTGATTCTACTGACGATACAGTTTAGACAAACAACACAATTCAATAAATACTTGACTACTAGAAGAATCACAACAAGTCATCAAAAACTGTCATCTGTACCAACACATCAGACGAACAACCATAATAGCGAATATACGTTGAATGTTGGTAAAGCATTAGATGTCTTAGTGAGAGAATTACCGCTAGTATTTGCTGTAAATAATTTAGACTTTAGTATATTTTCTTCACAGATAACAGTTGTCAATGGAAACCAACCACACTCACTAGTGGTGTCCAAATCCGCCTACATTGGCGCAGTTAGAGCAATACAAATGGCATCAGCAGTTTCTTCAAACTATCCATTAGTACGCGTACGAAAAGTTGAATACATTGAAGACATTAGAACGATTCAATGTTTAGTTGATGTTGTATCATCTTCTAACCAGTTAATATCAACCGTAACACATAATATCGGAAAAGACACTCCACTTTGGGAAGGTATGTTTTATTTTGAGTTGAACAAAGAAGGCCTTATAGAAACACATATTTTTGACCGCAAAATAAGTAACTTTAACCCAGAAGAAGAAAAGAACTGTTGCCAATTTGAAAAATTTTGTAATCAGTAAAATCCCAAAAATGTGTAACGGTTTTCTCTCTTCCCTCTCTTTTGAAAAAGCAAAAAATGATAAAAAATATAACATAAATATATATGAGTAACTCAATTAATAGGATAGTTTCAACAGAAGAACAAATATTTGATAGTGTAAAAGATGCATTTATAAATAAAATACATCATGTTGCAGAGAAAACTGGACAATACTATCCAAGTTTAACTATTCTCACCAATTTGTGTTGTTCTGAAGAAGAAAAACAAATACTACTAGATTTAGCAATAAAAATAAAAGAAAACGAAGAATCAATATTTGGAACAAGTGTCAGTTTCAAAGATATATGTTACGGTGTAATATACACATACTATGGGTTAAACCTAACAGAAGATTTAAGTTACTTTAATATATCGGTGCTTCCAAGAGATAGCAATAAAGAAATATTATTTGAAAATATAGAAAGATGGACCGTCAATAAAGAATTCAACTATTGGATAAACACCCATACGGATAACATAAGTATGGTTTATTACTTGTATATTAGACTGGGAATGCCAAGTTTATCTCAACCCCAATTTGGAGATATAATAACAAAAGATGGAGAGAACTTGACAGAAAAATTACGCAAGTTTGTAATAACATCACAAACAACAACACCATCGGCATCCCCAATAAAACCAATCAAAACATCAACCAGACCAATATCAAAACGAGGTGGTAAAAAATCAAAAAGAACCACCAAAAAAACACGACGACGACGACGACGAAACCACCCCAAAATCAAATAACAATAGTACATTTATCCTTGTTGTGATTGTAAACAATACATTTGTCAAAGTTATAGAACCGAAACAAATGCTCTTCTTGTTCTAACCGATTCCCTTTGTAAAATTATCTTGTTGTTTGGTTTCATTCGTTCAAGTATTTGTACAAAAAATAAAAACCTATAAGCAAGGAATAACAAAATGAAAATAAATACAATGATTTATCAGATGCACTTTTAACTATCCAGATACTAACAAAAAAAGATGTTAGTACATAAAATAAAGTAACAAAAACAGCAGAGTCAAATTGATACTTCCCCTCTTTCCAGTAACTGTAAAAAGAAGCAAGAGATATGGGGGGTAACATGGATAATAATGTTGTGCCGAGCGCAGTTTTATAGTCGGGAACAACACCGCTAATAAGTAGTCCGGGTAAGATAACACTAGAACCAGATGTTCCAGTAATGGCTCCTACACTTCCAGCGCAAATCCCTATAATAGACGCAATTAAGTATTTGAACATTAACTATATATTTATAATTATATTTTTATAAATTGTGTATGTATGCACCACCTATAATATATGCTAAAGTAAAAACCACAATAAAAGTGGATAACATTGCCCACCAATGTAAACTTTCTTCTCTTTTTCTTTGACTAGTGACCAATTTTTTCTTCTGAATCATTTGTTCAATTTTTTCAATACCACGACCAATGACCTCCATTCCATGCGCTAAATTGGCAGTATCATCTTGGTCACGACTGAAGTCAATCATATTATCGCCATCTTGTTTTTTGGGAGATTCAAGAAGAGCGTGATGACGGCGAACCTTGTCAACGTATGCCATCCTTCTTTTTTGAATAATTTCAAACAAGGATTTAATATATTTTTTCATATAGTTTTGTAATTCTTCCAAGACTAATGTGTCATAATATTCTAGAACGTTTAAAATATAACCAGCTTGGTTATAGTTATCCAACCCTTGTGCAATTTCACTTACAAAGTTTCCTCTGGTCATTCTCAGTTCATCAATCAAGTCATTGATAAGGTCGTGCATATTCCAGACAGTATCAGAATTTTGATTCGTCAATGGGTTCATCATTTTAAATAGTTTTTAATTATTTGCTTGGTTGTAAAATAATTAAAGTAAAAAAAATAAAATCAATTTTTTTATTACCACATAGCATGGTAAAAATCCCAATTGTTTATCCCAAAAAACAAAATTTCTCTCATGAATCCAAAGTAATAAAGTAAAAAATGATTAAAAATATAATCTGAATTATGCAACGCTTTGTATAAACTTGAATGTTTTAGACTCGCTGAAAAATAGTTTCCAGTCAAGTTTAATAAATACTAGAATACCATAAACAAAGAATAAAAATCTAGTTTCAAAAGTAGTAACAATTGGTTTGTTGTTGCGTGGGAAAAAGAAGTATAACAACAAGAGAGACATACCGGCGATGAAAATGAATTCAAAACGATCTTTCCAATATTCAATTTTTCCAATAAGTTCTTCGTTTTTCTCTCCTTTCTTGTGTTCAAGGTAAACACGAACTAAAGCGCAAAGAACAAAAAGAACTTTAATAACCAACAAAAATGTAGTAATATAGTCAATTTTGTGCATTCTATTTAATATAACTCAACAAAAAAATATAATAATATGATAGAATATAAGTTTTCTCTCAAGAAGTATGTCGTCCCCTTGTCATTTCTCTTGTTTTCTCTCATTTATTTTTATAGTTTCAATGATTTATATGAACAATGCAACTACCAAAAGTCAGACCATTCAAAGGTATGAAGCACAACTTCCAAAAAACCTCCAAGAAATCTACAAAAAAATTCAATTAGAACGTCTTCACATATATTATTATGGATACTCCCTAGGTTTCATACTTTCTCTCATTATAATAATTTACAACTATCAAAACAAGTCAAAAATATCAACAACTCATATGGTTTGTATAGTAATATCCACTAGTTTTCTAACCAACTATTTTTATTATATGTTGAGTCCTAAAACAACGTGGATGTTGGACCATATAAAAACCCCAGAACAAACGAAAGCGTGGTTAGAAATGTACAAGTCAATGCAAAAGTATTATCATACCGGTTTAGTGCTAGGTATTGTAGCTGTTGCGTTTCTCGCCGTCGCTTTTAGGAAATAAATCCCCACGGACCCACAATGTAAAATAAAAAAGTATTTCAATAAAAACCGACTTAAAGACATCCTATCAAAAACTGATAGAAGCGTCAATAGTTTAGTGGTAAAATGGAACCTTGCCAAGGTTTTGCCTCGGGTTCGATTCCCGATTGACGCATCTCCCCTCCATCCCACACAACAAACTAGGTCTTATAGTGTAGTGGTAATCACTTCAGACTTTGAATCTGGAAACCCGAGTTCAAATCTCGGTAGGACCTCTTTATTCCTACACCTTATTATTGCTTTGTTAGCTCAGTTGGTAGAGCAAACGGCTGTTAACCGTTAGGTCGTAGGTTCAAACCCTATGCAAAGCGAAAAATAATATTATTACACAAATAATAATATTATTACAAAAAAATTAACTCACTGACAAATTTACTTCTTTTGGAACACCTTAACACACTCCCAAATTTTGGCAGACTCATCAATAGAGAATGCACCTCTACGTTGTGCAGTGTTCAAGAAAGAAACTAAAAGATTCAATGCAACATTTTCATCAGTAACAGAAACATCCACTAACTTAACCTCTGGTTTTTTCTCTTGTGTGGCAGCAGCAGCAGATCCAGTTCCTTCGCTTTCCATTTATAAATAATATTTGATATTATTTTTAAGTCTATTTAACGAAAATATAAAAATATAGTAAATTCACAAAAACACTACAAAATATAAAAAAATTGAAAAAAAATAAAAACAATACCAACAACACACATACAGTAACAACAATAACAAATAAAAAACGAACAGATTGTATCGCAGCAACAACCACCATCATCTTGAAAAAAATATAAAAATGACACTAGAATTGTTACAAGAAAATTTCTCTAAATGCATCAAAGGATATCACTTGGTAAACTCATCACCAATAAATGAAACAATATGGGAAGATTTAAACTCACTTATCTTTACTTCATCCAATATAGAAGTATACTCAAAAAGTGAAGGAAGTCACGCACCCGGAATGGATATCAATTCATCCTTTGGAAAGTTGTCAAACAAATCTGCCAAATATTCCAAAAACAGAAAAAGTATAGACATAAGTTCGTATAGACTAACAACTGTTTGTAATGGTACCAAATGCGGAACACCTCAAGAAATTATAGAAGAAATAAACAAAAGAAAAAACTTTGACTATTATTCATTTATCTTGAGAGATGAAACTACCGATCCCAACACTATAAATTATGATTGGATGTTGATTCCTAGTAACTATCCTCCTTTAGACCCGGCCCAATATACTTGGGAGCCATCCATCAGTAAAAAAAACAACCACGTTCAAACGGGTTGGAAAACCATCAATGAAATAAATGGTTGTAAGATGTCAATCACTTTCAGTATGTCTTCTCAATTATGGATACATATAGAAATGACCGAAGACATAAAAAAATTTATAGTTGCCAGCGCAACCGCGAGTAAAACTCCAAAATTAAATTATATTCAATTAGCAGCAGCAACCTTATAACTCTAATCTTTCTTTGGCAAGAGTAATGTAGTCACTATTAATTTCAAAACCAATAAAATTGACTCCGTTATTTTTTGCCGAGACACATTCTGAACCAGACCCAGCAAAAGGTACTACAACTAATGTGTCTTCACCGACTTTATTCCTAGACGCTTTAATTAATATGTCACATAACCCAAGAGGTTTTTGAGTAGGATGGTCCACTCTTTCTTTTTTTCCGGCGCCACCGGCTAATGCCGCTACTTTAATAACGTCTCTTGGTAAAGCTCCTCCCTCGTGTGCATTATAGATTGTTTCGGTTTCTCCATTGCTAAATCTACCTTTGGTTGGTTTTCTTACCTTTCCCGCGGCATTTTTTAGAAATCCTTCTGTATAAGGTTCTCTAACATCATCACGATTAAATACGGGTTTATTTTTATAACAGCATAATATACTTTCGTGAGTTCTTTGCCAAAAGTTCAAAGAAGGAACAACTTTATTGGTATAATGCCATACAAGCCATCTAATATTGCAAAATATCCGTGTTCTAATAAAGGCCAAAGTTTCACTAAATCCATAAATATACAAAGTACCTTGAGGTTTTAAAATACGCAAACATTCTTGAATCCATTCGTCACACCATAATAAATATTTATCCATTTCTTGTTTATCACTATTGTTACCGAAATCCTTGCCGATATTGTAGGGTGGGTCACAAATAATAATATCAACAGATTCTTCGGCAATTTTCTTCATTCCACTAATACAATCTTCATTGTAAATGTTGTTAAGTTCAAGTTTTATAGAGTTGTCCATTTTTGTAATCATTATTGATTATAAAACAGTGAAACAAAATAGAATCAATTTTTATTTATAATTTATTTGCGAAAAATGAACGCGCGAAAATACAAAAAATATATAAAAATAAAAAATTGAATATAAATCAAATGAAAACAAAGACCAAGTAATCCTCATAAAAGTTATACAATGACTACACAAATGGAATCACCAAGACAATCAACAAGTAACATTATAGACTATTCATATACGGAGTTTCACACAAAATCACTAGCAGATGATATGAAAACAAAATTTTTAGTACCATTTGCAGACGAAGAATCACATAAATTATTCGGAACATTAACCATAAAAGTGAACGATACCCCAATGACCAAAACCCCTCAGTATATATTATTTATGTTGGACCGTTCGCAATCTATGACCGATGAAGTTGAAAAGACTTCTACAAAAATGGAACACGCAAAACATACCATAAAAAATATAGTAAAGTTAATAGTAAATTCGGACGAAGACTGTCCACCAATATTTATACAAATATTTGTATTTGACGATGAAGTGGAAGAAATAATGCCAAAAATACAAATAACGAAAGAAAATATGAAAGAAATATTGGAAAAAATAAAATCAATACAACCACGAAACAGCACCAATATAGAATTAGCGTTGGAAAAAACAAGAGAAATAATGGAATCCGAGGATTCAGACGTAACTGGGTTACTCACAACGCAAACAACAATACAAAAAACAGAAGTGTTTCTGACAGATGGTTTACCAACTTCGGGTGATACAAACATAAGTCGTTTGATAAAGAAACAAATAGAAAAATCTAGAATATCGTCACAGTCGCAAACGGACAACAATAACATTTACATTGGTTATGGTGAAGACCATAATGGTAACTTATTACAGTCAATATCTTTCAGTAAAAAGAATGGTTACTATTATTTTGTTGATAAAATAGAAAACGCTGGACTTATATTTGGAGAAATAATGCACAGTTTGTTATATCCGGCATTAAAAAGTATTAATATAGCAGTAGAAAATGGAGAAATTTATGACTACAAAACCAATAGGTGGTCCCAAAACTTGTATGTATCTTCTATATTGAGTGAATCAGAAAAAATATACCATATAAGGTGTAAAAATTCGGATGATATTGAAGTAAATATAAGTGCCATAAATGCAATAACCAACGAAGACTTTAAACATAAAGTTGAACGACTTCCGGATTTATTAGTGTCAGACGAAACAATATTAGAAACTGATTTGACAAAATACGTTTTACGACAAAAGACGCAAGAATATTTATACCACGCCAGAAGTGTAGCAGTTAGTATAGAGAATGCATCAAACACAATGTTAATCTTGTCAAAACATACAAAAAAAGAAATTTCAGACAAAATGCAGAATCTGCGTGAAGAAATAAAATCGTTTTTAGAGTTCTTGAAAGAGTATATAAAAAGCAATAACTATGAAAGTGATAAATTCTTTATAATGTTGTATGAAGACATTTATATTGCTTATAAAACATTTGGAACAATTCAAGGCGCAATGTATAGTGGTTCAAGACAAAGTTCTCAAGGTCGTCAGACATCTTATGTGGTGTCAAGTCAACAAAAATCCGATGACTTTGATGATGAACCATTAATATTTAATAAACTAAACATATCAACAACCAGAAAGTGTGACGATAATAGTAACATGTTGAGTGCAAACACAACACCAAAGCAACTGAAGGTAATGAATTCAATAAACAGTCGTAGTTCAAGTCCTCCATTACTGATGAGTAACGATATAAAATTAGAAGATATAAAACCATTAACAGAGTTAGATGATATGATATTATTTAACAGAAGAAATGTAATAAATTAATAAAAATATAAAGTAAAATAAAAAGTATATAAATATTTTAATTCAATAAGTATAATATTTATAAAATGGAGTCGTTCGGAATTATACTAACGAGACACGTGAGTTCAGAAAAAACTAATAAGTTTTGGAATGAGGCGTATAACTGTATTAGAAGTTACTATCCAACAGAAACAATAATGATAATAGATGACAACAGTAACTATGACTATGTAGCACCTCTAGAAAATACGATTTTAAAAAATGTTTTTTTTGTGCAGTCAGAGTACCCTACGAGGGGTGAAATACTGCCATACTACTACATGTATAAGTACAAGTTATTTAAAAAAGCAGTTATATTACATGATTCAACTTATATGCAATCTTATATGGATTTCACAAGTTTACTGGGCGAAGATCAAGTAAAGTTATTATGGAATTTTAGTCATCATTGGGAAATGTTACCGGGACATTACATAGTAAATGATATAAAAAATTTACTAGGAAAATTAAATCACTCAGAGGAATTAATAAAACTATACGACAATAAGGATAAGTGGTGTGGTTGTTTTGGAATTATATCAATATTAACTTTGGAATATTGTGAAGAAGTATTGGATAAAAAATATAATTTTTTCATTTTACTAGATCATTTAAAAAGCAAGATAGACCGTTGTTGTTTGGAGAGACTATTTGGCATAATATGTTGTCATCATGATGCCAGTGTAAAAAATAAAGTGTTAATGGGTGATATACACAACTATATAAACCAGTATTGTAACTGGACTTATGATTTTGATGACTATATACGTGAACGACAAGAAAATAAACTTAACAGATTTCCAATAGTAAAAACATTTAATGGAAGATAATTCGTCCAACAAGCGAGAAAGACAATAACTTTATTTAGTTTTGTTTAGTTGTTGGAGCAGCATTAGTAGCAGTAGTATTAGTACCGACGGAAACGCTGCTAGTGTTATTAGAAGTACCACTAGAAGAAGTAACCCCAGTATTTGCTTTTATTTTACTAATAAAATCAAGTTGGTTAACTTCTTTCTTAAGTTGGGATAAAATGGGAAAATTACTAGTATCAGAAGATTTCGTAGACGTGGTGGAAGTAGTTAGGGATTCTGGAGTAAGATTCCACAACATTTGCCATATAGGACTGACTTCATAACCATTACCAGTATTGAGGGCAAAAGGACAAGTATATTCTGGATTACTTTTTAAAGCAACACAAGGGTTACATGGTGCGCCTAAGAATTTGAATCCATTAATTTGATTAGGTAAATCATTGTAGTTAACTTCAGTAACTGTTGTACTTAAATTACCATAAATAGAGTCATATCCATTATAAACAATTTTTTCTAAAATAGACTTGTCATTAGAATTAGTTGAACAGACAATTGTATTGTTAATATTACTAGGTAAATTTTTAGTATGACCAATTGTGGCGCCGTGTAGTAAAAAGGTACCTTCTTTAGTATTATAACTTAATAATTCTTTCATAGCAGTTTCGTTATATATTTGTTGTGCATCCATCATAGAAATTCCGGGATCAACGTGTACAAATGAATTTTGAGAGATTGCTTCCTTGTATAAAGTTTGTAACTTATCAGACCATGGCCATTTATTGTTTTTGAATAAGTAGTTAACTTCACTGGGAGTTGCTTGTTTTTGAACAATAGACATATCATAATTGATATTTGGGTTAAGTACTTTTTGAAACTTGACAAATTCATCAACTAAAGTAGATGACCATGTATTTGTACCAGTAGTTGTGTTATTTGTAAAACCTTCCTTTTTAACACCCACTCCGACTTTCAAATCTAAATCAGTAATTTTTTGAATACTAGAACGACGAACGACAAGAATAAGCATAAAAAAGAATAGTCCAACTGCAAGTGCAGATTTAAAATGATAAAAAGACAATCCTAAAACTAAAGCAATCAAAATAATATTTCCTAAAATAGTACCAAAAATAGAAATGAATAATTCTGGTTTAAGATAGATTAGAAGAGAGAAAATAATGAAAACGGAAATAATAGAAACATATAAAGTATTTGAGTTTCCTCCAGATTTAATAGGAATAAAAATATTAACATCATGAATAGAACTACTTTTTGGCATTAAACTATAATATATAGATATATTTTATAGTTTTTGTACTTTATAAAAATGTCATATTCGGATTAGTTACATTGTTAGAAATCTAGTTACGTAGAGGTGTACCATTCGGGTGGAGTGTCGTAAACTACATTGTGAACTGGAATAGGCGCGTAAGGTGCTTTAGAACTAGAAGTTCCTCCATTTACTGCAAAAGGGAATGGTTTCAGTATTCCGATAGGATGAGCACATTTACGTTGAACTTGTAAAGTATACTGACTTGCAGTTTGTGGAATATGAAGGGTTTTGGTGTATCCAGCGTTAGACTCTTGTGTTTTATAAACTCGTTTAGCAGAAGTAGTAGAACAATCGTTAGGTCCTCCACGTATTCTATGTCCCACATATACTTCTGGTTTATTAGTATCATTGACACAAATATTAGCAGCAGCTTTAGTTTGAATATACAACAACTGACTAGCGTTATCGGACATGGTTCCATTTGGGTAAACGGATTGTACCCAGTTGTTAGGATACTGACCATTGTTAATCCACTTGTATTTTTTTTCCAACATACCTTTAGTTGATAATACAGATGGTTTAATATATTTGTATTGGTCACCTAAAACAATAGCTTGTTCTGCATTAAAGACTGGTTCGCTTTTTGGATACCTTCCATTTGTACCACCATTTCCATATGCAAACTGACCACGAAAAGGAGTACCATTTTTAGACATGGCCATACTTTGTCCAACATATCCGACATTTCTTCTGCCACCGTTTAAAGAAAAACCAACTGGACCTTCAGCACCTACAGTATATGCCAGAGTTCCTTTACCAAAAGGTCCTTGGGATAACCAAACACCTCCCGGAGTTTTACCGGAAACATTTGCGCCATAACGAATTGTTCCTTTTTTTTTAAATGCTTGAATAGACATTTTGTGTATATATGATAAACAGAGATAATAAAAGTAATAAAAAAAAACGGTTCTAATACAAGAATGACTTATATATAGTTAGAGTATTGGTATAATTTTTATTTTGGTTTGTTATTTGTAGTGGTGTTTGGTAGAGTAGAACGATTTGCCGATATTTTCCAAAACCAAGGTTCTTCATAAATGACTTTAATATCTTTTCCAGAAAGAACTCTTTCTTTGGCTTGATTTGCCGTATCAGTATCATTCCATTTACTAAAATGAATAAAAACTCGTGAAAATGAGTCTCCCTTTTCAGATTTTTTTTGAACCATATCAATTCTTTGAATAATTCCTAAATGAAGATTTTGAATGACTTTAAGAACTTGTTCTTTAGTAATTCCAGCAAGTACGCGAGGAATGCATAAACTAGGACACTGCAAGTCCTTAATGTTAGTGTCTTTACTCTCTAAACTAGTCATTTGGTACGGTATATGGTTATAAATGTATTTGCTTATATTGATTATAACTGTTACTTTACATTGAAATCAATTTTTTTAATAAAAAAAACTTAAAGAAATAGATATATATTAATATGGTGAAATGTATATTGCAGTGCAACAGCACAAACATGAATAAATGTGGTGTAAATGTTGTGGATTAAGTAGTATATTAAAGTAACCACCCAGTCCCGTCCCGATTTTAGCTCAGTTGGAAGAGCATTTGACTGTAGATCAAAGGGTCGCTGGTTCAAACCCAGCAAATCGGAAAATTATTACTTTTAATAGTTTATAATTATGAAGAAGTGCATAATTATAAAAATAATAAAAACCCAACATATCAGTTGCGTTTTTTAGTTCTTTTTACATATTTTTTTGTGCGACGAGATTTTCTTTTTCTAGTTTTTCTAGTTTTTCTAGTTTTTTTAGTTTTTCTATTTTTTTTTCTACCACCGGACACAACACATCCAAGGTTACTTGAAGTGTCACAGTAAGTTGTTTGAGGTGGTGTTGGTGGTGGTGTTGGTGGTGGTGTTGGTGGTGGTGTTGGTGGTGGTGTTGGTGGTGGTGTTGGTGGTGGTGTTTGTGGTGGTGTTTGTGGTGGTGTTGGCGGTGGTGTTGGTGGCGGTGTTGGTGGTGGATTTACAATTGAATCTATTTTTGACTGGTCGATAGTAGACAATGTAGCAACAGAGTTATTATAAGTATTTTCTATATCATTTGGAACGACTTGGGAAACTAAAAACAAACGATTGATAATCTCATCTAAATCAACTTTCAGAGTATTACTATTATAACTACTAGGAGGTGTTTTTTGGAGAATTACACTGACTGCTGTTAAAAATTTTCTAAAATAATTCACATCAAATGCATGTTGATATGAACCATTGTAAAAACTGTCTTTAATATTCAACATAACTGCCAAGGCATTCTGTAGGTCTGCATTTTTTATATAACAAATTGGGTGCTTATAAAATGGAGCAATCGGTGTTTTAGAAGTAATCAAGTTGACCATCGTTTGTTTTGTAGCATCCAAATCCAAACTTCTAAAATCCGCAATATGTGGAAGGTTGTGGTAATCTTCAAAACAGTCAACATTTCTAATTGAAGAGTCAACTCTGAAACCAAATTTTGTGTATAAACATAACCCCGCAATATTTTTATATCCTCCCGCCAACTCAAGAAC
>JACCDM010196480.1_pt1 | contig 17344 bp, 17 predicted proteins | sample 7445851 | NCBI WGS metagenome assembly JACCDM01 (sample SAMN15323438, study PRJNA562643) | freshwater metagenome | isolation source: river surface water | place: USA:Blue River Watershed | collected 2017-08-16
ATTCTTGACGACATCTCGGCCGAATACGGCGACAAGATCGAAATCGTCAAGGTGAACGTAGACGAAGAGCCTGCACTGGCTCAGCAGTACGGCATCATCAGCATTCCTGCCCTACAGGTTTTCCAGGGTGGTCAGCTGGTCAAGCAGATGGTTGGCGCAAAGCCAAAGCCGGCTCTACTCGCCGACCTAGCCGAGTTCATTAACTAAGTTTGACCTTCAGGCTTGGCCCTTCTTGGGCTAGGCTTGAGAAAACCCAGCGTTGCGTAAAGCAAATCACGCTGGGTTTTTGTCTTTAAGCGGATGCTCGGGCAGAGCATCCACGCACAATACTCAGGCAACTCAACTGGAGACACATGAGCAACTCGGGCCAAAAGGGAACCAACTTCGATCAGTGGTTGGACTCTTACGCGGCACGCGCCAACACCCTTTCGGTGTCTGAGGTGCGTGCGTTGTTCGCAGTGGTCAGCCGCCCCGAGGTTGTGTCGCTGGCCGGCGGAATGCCATATGTGCACGCGCTACCCAAAGACCTGATTTCGCGCTCGTTCGAAACTCTGATGGCCGATCGCGGCGATCTTGCGATTCAATACTCAGGCGGTCAGGGCGATCTGAAGCTGCGCGACCAGGTTCGTGAGTTGATGGCCCTCGAGGGAATCAAGTCTTCTGTCGAAGATATCGTGATGACCACCGGCTCGCAGCACGGGCTCGACCTGATTTCGGGGCTTTTTCTCGACAAAGACGACGTGGTTCTGGCCGAGGGGCCTTCTTATGTAGGCGCGATCGGCATTTTTAGACACTACGAGGCGCACATCGAGCACGTCGAGACCGACAATGACGGCATTCAGCCAGAAGCGCTCAAAGAAACCATCGCTCGCCTGAAGACCCAGGGTCGCAAGATCAAATTTTTGTACCTAGTACCGAACTTCGCCAACCCGTCTGGCGTGACCCTGGCCGACACGCGCCGCGCCAAGATTGTCGAAATCTGCCGTCGCAACAAGATTCTGATTCTCGAAGACAACCCTTACGGTCTTCTCTACTTCGACAAGAAGGTGCCGAACGCCCTGCGTTCTATAGACGACAACGTGGTTTATCTGGGCTCGTTCAGCAAGATTCTTGCTCCGGGGTTCAGAGTCGGCTACGTGCTGGCCCCGCCGGCCATTCGCGAAAAGTTGGTTTTGGCTCAGGAGTCAGCCATTTTGTGCCCTTCAATGTTCAGCCAATCGATGATTAGCGAATACCTGTCGAATTCAGACTGGCAGGCGCAGATCGATACGTTCCGCGGGGTTTACCGTGAACGCCGGGATGCTGCGCTCGAAGCCATGGCGGAATATCTGCCAAAGTTATCCACAACCCAGCCGGATGGCGGGTTCTACCTGTGGATAACTCTGCCAGAGGGCATCGACTCGAAGGCCATGCTTCCTTTGGCGGTCAAAGAGCTCGTGGCATACACCCCGGGTACCGCGTTCTACGGCGACGGCACGGGGCAAAACAAGCTTCGTGTTTGCTATTCGTTCCCAACACCTGAGAACATCAAGGTAGGCATCAAACGCTTGGCCACTGTGATCAACCTGCAGACCGAGCTGCTTGAGACCTTCACCAAGAAGGGTGCAAACAAGTGATTCCAAAGACCAAAGCCGCCGCCAAGCTCAAGATTCAGATTTTGGCAGGCGGAATCTCGCACGAGCGCGACATTTCACTCAAGTCTGGGCGACGTGTTGCCGACGCTTTGACCGAGGCGGGAGCATCCGTGATTATTCGCGAGCCAGACTCGGCGCTGCTCGCAAACATTCGCAAAGACAAGCCAGACGTGATTTGGCCGGTTTTGCACGGAGCTAGCGGTGAAGACGGCGCTCTGCGCGACATTTTGGCTCTGACTGGGGTGCCTTTCGTAGGTGCGAGCGCTCAGGGTGCACGTTTGGCCTGGGACAAAGCCATCGCCAAGATTCTGGTGGAGCGCGAGGGTGTTCAGACCCCGGCATCGATCACTTTGCCGAAAGATACTTTTAGAGAACTCGATGCCGACGGCGTTCTGAAGACCGTGGCTGCCTCGTTGGCGCTTCCGATCGTCGTGAAACCTGCCAAGAGCGGTTCGGCGCAGGGCGTGACCATCGTGCGCAAGGCCGATCAGCTATCGCGGGCCATGATCGATGCCTATGTCTACTGCGATGTGGCCATCATCGAGCGTTACGTCGAGGGAACCGAGCTCGCCATCAGCATCATCGACCTAGGCGCGGGCCCGATTGCTCTGCCGGCCGTCGAAATTCAGCCGGTCGCTGGCCAATTTGGCTATCAGGAGCGCTACACCGCTGGCGAAACCAACTATTTCGTGCCCGCCCGCATCAAAAAGACGGTTGCCGAGCGCGCCGCCAAGATGGCAATCGCGGTTCATGAGATTTTGGGGCTACGTCACCTATCGCGCATCGACATGATTGTCGACAATAAGGGTGTGGCCTGGTTCCTCGAGGCTAATGTGCTGCCTGGTTTGACCGAAACTTCGCTTTTGCCACAGGCCGTAACAGCCGCGGGGCACTCTCTAGGTGAGGTTTACCTGAATCTGGCGCAAGCGGCCATTCGCAATCGCTAGTTTTTTACTTTGCGCTTGGTCGCCAGAGCGATCGCGCCAAGCAACATAGACAGTACCATGGCTGCAAGAGTTGCAACCACGGCCTCGTTAGCCAGTGGGGTGCCCGTGCCAAACACCGAGCCGGCAATCAAGAGTGCCACCGTGAAACCGATACCGCCCAGAACCGATAGGCGAATGTAGTCGCCGAGCTTCAAATCGTCGAACGAATCCGACTTCACCAGCAATTTTGCGGTTACCACGCCCAGGTTGATGCCGATCATCTTGCCGATTGGGCGAAGCAAAATAGCGATGGTCATGGCCGAGGTGACCGCAAGGCCGGCACCGAGCGATACCGATGATGCGAAAAAGGCGAAAACCGGCAGGATTCCTATCGAAACCCATGGATGCAGGCGGTCACCCAGCTCTTCTACCTTGGTTCCCGGCACCGCAAGACCTAGTACCACGCCCATCACGGCTGGTGCAACACCGCTTTCGTGCGTGAAATACCAGGCGGCAAGCGCGAAAAGCACCGCGAGGGTGGGGTAAACCACTCTGAGCACTCGGGTTAGAACTAATCGGCCATCTTTGGGTGTTTGTGCGGTTACCAGGGCAAAAAGTGCGACGCTGACGAGCGCTGCGAGTATCCACTCGATTTTTAGACCGCCACCTAAGAAGATCGCAATGACCAGAATCGCAATCAGATCGTCGATGACCGCGAACGAGAGCAGAAAAGTGCGGGCCGAGCGGCCAAACGCGCTGCCAAAGACGGCAAAGATGGCAAGGGCAAAGGTTACGTCGGTGGCCATTGGAATGGCCCAGCCTTCGCTAACCGACTGCCCTTCGAGTGTGATTCCCCTGGTCAAGGCAAAGAAGATTAGCGCCGGAACCACTGCGCCAAAGGTGGCTGCGAAGGCGGGAACCGCGATTGCGCTGCGGTTTCTGAAGACTCCCGAGACAAATTCGCGCTTGAGTTCGAGCCCGACGAGCAAGAAGAAGAAGGCGATGAAGAATTCGCCGAGCCACTTGTCAAGGGTTAGGTCTAGGTGAAGAGCTTCGATGGCAAAGTGCGCGTTGCGGGCTGCGTCGATCTCGGGGGCCAGGCCGGTGTTGTAGGCGATTAGGCCGAGAACGGCACTGAGCAATAGCAAGACCGCCGCATTGCGCTCAACGGTTAGAAATTTGATGATCATTTGGTGACCTCATAATGTGGTTCGGGGTGTAGCGACCGGCGGTTGCGAATCGCTTTGCCGACCCGTCTTCCCAGCACACCAGATTTCAGTATAGACCTAGGCGATTCCGCGTTTTTCACTGCAATCTCTACGACTTGCAGCCGAGAACTACCCTAAAAGCCAGTCATTTACTACTTGACATAACCATCGGCTGAATTTTGGCAGATGCACGCACCTGCCAGCACTATGACAGTTAGTGCTGGTTTCTCTCGACGCCCATCTCATCCAAGATGCGGTAGAGGTCGGCTAGGCTGCCGAACTCGAGGGTTAGCACACCCTTGCCGCGACCCAGCGAGATTTTTGCCTTGGTCGAAAACCGATCGCCAACCTGCTCAGCGAGGCCCTTGAGTGAGTCTCGAACCGCTCCTGGGCTTACCTTGCCTCGTTTTCCCTCAGGTTTTGCAATGGCCACGAGCTCTTCGACTGCACGAACTGACAGACCCTGTTTAACCACCTTCTCGGCCATCGCCTCCATTGCGGCCTCAAATTCGAGGGCCAGAATGGCGCGAGCGTGGCCCGCGCTCAAAACTCCGGCCGCAACCTTGAGCTGAACACTTGCCGGTAGACGAAGTAGGCGAATGGTGTTGGTGATCTTTGGCCGTGAGCGGCCAATGCGGTCAGCAAGCTCGTCTTGGGTGATACCGAAGTCTTCGAGAAGCTGTTGATATGCACTGGCTTCTTCGAGTGGGTTGAGGTCGCTTCGGTGCAGGTTCTCGAGAAGGGCGTCGCGCAGCATGTTCTCATCTGCGGTTTCGCGAATCACGGCCGGAATCTTGGCTAGACCCGCCTCTTTGCTGGCGCGCAGACGACGTTCACCCATAATCAGCTCGTAGGCTGGCTTGCCGTCGCGGTCACCTAGGTCACGCACGACGATTGGCTGAAGCACACCCAATTCGCGAATCGAGTGAACCAACTCGGCAAAAGCCTCTGGTTCATAAACCGAGCGAGGCTGCTTTGGGTTCGGGGTGATCGCGTTTACATCGAGGTGGCCGAAACGGGCTCCAGGCACTGGAACAAGATTCGAGTTCTCGTTCTGGTCGCTGGTGTACGTTGAGCCAGACTGCGAATTGGCCTCACTCACGCCACCGGCCGGAAAGAACACGTCAATCGGGCGTTCGCCTGGAACTTCTGAAGTTGGAATCAGTGCGCCGATGCCGCGGCCCAAGCCGCCTCTTTTATCTGCCACTTTGTGCTCCTCTGATAGCGATTTCTGCTGCTGCTTCTAGATAGGCGATTGCTCCGGCCGAACGTCGGTCATACGAAACAACGGTTTTGCCATAAGACGGTGCCTCTGAAACCCTGACCGAACGCGGGATGACCGAGTCGAGCACCTCTTTCGGAAAGTATCCGCGCACTTCGTTGGCAACATCCAGCGCCAATCGGGTGCGGCTGTCAAACATGGTGAGCAGTACGGTAGAAACCACGAGATCGCGGTTTAGGGCCTTGCGAATCATGCTGATGTAGTTCTGCAGCTGCTCGACGCCCTCGAGTGCGTAGTATTCACACTGAATCGGCACCAGAACCTCTTTAGCTGCAACCCAGGCGTTGATGGTCAACAGACCCAAACTCGGCGGGCAGTCGATAAAGATGTAGTCGGGGGGAGTGATCGTGGTTTCGAGGTAGTGGTCTATTGCGTTGCGAAGGCGCTGTTCGCGAGCAACCAAAGACACGAGCTCAAGTTCGGCTCCGGTTAGGTTGATCGTGGCGGGCACAACCGTCAAACCCGGGGCTTCTGGTGAAACCTTGATCACCGACTCGAGTGGAACATCGTTCACTAGCACTTCGTAGATGCTGGTGACCTGGGCGTGGTGCTCGATACCCAATGCTGTCGAGGCGTTTCCCTGCGGGTCTAGGTCGATAACCAGCACCGAAAGACCCTTAGAAGCAAGCGCGGCGGCAATATTCACCGTGGTTGTGGTCTTGCCAACGCCACCTTTTTGGTTCGAAATTGTAAAGATTCGCGTGTTTTTAGGCTTCGGAAGCACCATGGCGTCAATAGCGGCCAGTCTGGCAGTGCCCTCTGATAGTTCGCGTGCCAGCGGTGTGTCGTTCATAAAATCATCGGGATGTTTCACGTGAAACCTCCTCGAAGGTGCCTACCGCACCGGGTGAAGTTGCGCCAAGGCCAGAGGCGTGCCATCCAGTAGGTTCTGGGCTGACCTCAACGCGATTTGCCGGATAACCAAGGCCAGCAACGACCGAGGGTTGCGTCACGGCTGTGCGCTCGGCCTCGGTTTGAATGTTCTGGGTGTCAGTCATTGGTTCTCTTCTGTTCAAAGGTTCAGATTAGCGTAGTTACCACTACGAGTGTTGGCTCGTCTAGAAACTTGGTTCCGGTGTGCACAACAGCAAAATCGGCGATCTTCAATTTCTTAGCCAACTTCTTAGATTCTTCAATCTCCTCGGCTGCCTTGCTTCCTTTTAGGGCAAGAATCTTGCCGCCGTGGTGCGTGATTGGAACGGTAAGACGCAAAAGCTTTGGAAGAGCTGAAACCGCACGGGCGGTGACTAAATCAAAGGCTTCTGCCACCTCTTCGGCCCTGGCGCGCATAACCGTCACGTTGGTCAAACCAATTTCGTCGGCCACCTGCCTGAGCCATTCACTGCGGCGTTCCATGGGCTCGATAAGGGTGAAATGGGCTTCGGGCTGAGCGATTGCCATTGGAATGCCGGGCAATCCGGCACCTGAACCAACATCTGCGACATTGGCACCCGCTGGCACGAGTTCTGCCACTACAGCCGAGTTGAGAATGTGCCTGGTCCAGAGTTTGGGCATTTCGCGTGGGCCAAGCAGGCCGAGAAGATCGCTGTCGCGCACCAGGGCTTTCGCATAGGCGCGGGCCATACCCACGCGATCACCGAAAATAGCGACCGCCGATGATGGCTCAAGCTCGGGGTCGTAGTTGACCTTCTCTTCATTCAGGTTCAGGCTTGGTGATTCCATGTCTCAATCTTCCAATGTTTCACGTGAAACTTGGGGGTTCATTTGATCATTACATTCAGGCAAAAGAAACGGGGTCTGAACCTAGGCGCAGACCCCGAATCTGGGATGTCTTTTGATGTGGTTTAGCTGGCAGGCTTTACCACGATGTGGCGGTCACGGCCTTCGCCTTCAGACTCAGACACCAAACCGGCGTTCGAGACTAGATCGTGCACGATCTTGCGCTCGTAAGAAGACATTGGCTTCATGTGAACTGCTTCACCGAGGTCGTTTACCTTGTCAATGATGCGGTTGACGATGCGAGTTAGATCGTCTACGCGCTTCTGACGTGAGCCTCCAACATCGAGAATCAAACGGCTGAACGAGTTAGTCTTCACCTGAACGGCTAGACGGGTTAGCTCTTGAAGGGCCTCGACCGTCTCTGGCTCTGCAATCAGAGAGAGGTTGCTCTTTGGGTCTTCGCTTGAGATAGCCAAATAGGCACGGCCCTGGCGAACGTCGATGTCGATGTCGCCGTCTAGGTCGAAGATGTCAAGCAATTCTTCTAGGTAGTCGGCGGCAATGTCGCCTTCTTCTTCTAGCGCGGCGGCACTGCGAGGTTCGCGGTCGGCACCACCCTCGTTGATCTCGACGTCTACCTCGGCTGCGTCTTGCGCATCCAAGTCGGTTGCCACGTCTTCGACGACGGCTTCGTTTAGGTCTTTTTCAGTCATGGTTCCTACTTCTTCTTGCGTTTTTTAGACACTGGCTGTTGACGTTGGCCCTTAACCTCAGGCTCGATCTCAGCTGCATCGACGATTTCTGGCTTAGGTAGCTTGCCCTTTGCCTCTAGGCGAGCCAAGCGCTGTTCATGCGCAAGCGAACCTGGCGTCGGCATGTTCTTGATGACCACGTACTGCTGGCCCATGGTCCAGAAGTTGGAGACCAACCAATAGGTCATAACACCAAGAGGGAACGAAACACCTGAGATGGCGAACATGATCGGAAACAACCAAAGCATGATCTTCTGGGTCTGCATGTACTGGCTGTTCTGAAGATTCGCAGGAGTCTGGTTCTTCGAGATGATCTGCTTTTGGGTGATGAACTGCGATGCAGTCATGAGCACGATCATTACACCGGCGATGATCTGAACCGACAGTGGGTTGTCTGCATTCTCACCAGGATTGAAAAAGGTCGCCGATAGGGGAGCACCGAAAATCTCTGAGTTGGCAAACGAGGTCGCTAGCTGCTGAGTTAGCATGCCGATACCCTGCTTGTTGTGCTGCGCCTCGTTGAGCACGAAGAACAGAGAGATGAAGATTGGCATCTGTGCCAAAAGCGGCAAACAAGATGAAAGCGGGTTTGAGCCCGTCTTCTTGTATAGGGCCATCTGCTCTTTGGCAAAAGCCTCGCGAGAGTCGCGATCGGTCTTGCCCTTGTATTTCTTCTGAAGCTTCTGAAGCTCAGGCTGCAGCAGCACCATTCCACGCTGGCTCTTGATCTGCTTCACGAACAGCGGAATCAGGGCCGAACGAACCACGAGCACGAGACCGGTAATCGCCAGAACCCAGGTAATACCGTCGTCTGGGTTTAGACCAATAGCGGTGAAAAGCGAGTGAAACGCCACCAAGATGAGCTCGATGATCCATTTCACTGGATAGAGGAGATCCATGCGGTCTGCCCTTCTCTTTATCTAGGTTGACCTTGGTCAACGGGGGTAAAACATTATGTCAAGCAGTGAAACACTGCCATCTGAACGCCGTTAGCGCAGCATCCGTGATTTAGAAACCACGAATCCCTTTTCGCTCACGGTAAACCTTTGTGAACCAGGTTTGACCTCATCTATGCCACCCGCGCTGAATGGGTTGCATCGCAAGATGCGCCAGAGGGTCAACACTGCGCCGAGAATCAGGCCGCGTTGCTGAACCTGCTGCAATCCATAAGAACTGCAGGTGGGATAGTAGCGGCAGACATCTCCGTAAAGCGGAGAGATCGCCTTTCGCCATCCCATGATGAACAAGAGAAACGCGTTGCGCGGCAATAACCAGATCGCTACCAGCGCTTTCACTGCTCAACCTTCTTGAACGCCAGCTGGGCTGTGTTCAGGAATTCTTCTCGAAGTCTATTCCACTCGGTAGTGGCGGCTCCGGTTTGTGCTCGAACCACGAGGGTGTAACCACTCGGATGCTGCGCCAGAACTTCACGCGCAATCGCACGAAGCCTGCGTTTCACGAGGTTTCGGCCAACGGCCCCGGCCACGGTCTTGCCCACGATAAAACCAAAGCGGGCATGAGACAAGGTCTCATCCCGCTTTAGGTAGATGACTAGATGTTGGCTGCCCAATCGCACCCCGCCCTTGGTTACTTGGCGAAACGCAGCAGAATCGGTCAGCCGATTCTCGCGAGCGAGCAAAGGGCTTTACTTTAGGCCGAAAGCTCGACGCGACCCTTGCGGCGACGTGCAGCCAAGATGGCGCGGCCGGCACGGGTCTTCATGCGTAGACGGAAACCGTGGGTCTTTGCGCGACGACGGTTGTTCGGCTGGAAGGTACGCTTGCTCATTGGTGATCACTCCAAAAAACTGTTTGAGGTTTTCGATGGTGCCAGAAATCTGACCATTTTATGTGTGCCGGCAAACCTCTAAGGCCGAGCAACCTATTAAACCTAAGGCAATTGTGGGGTTTGGGTCAAGTTTTTTCATAATTTCTTTGCGCGGTTCAACTTGCAACTCGAAGACAGCTCACTCGGCAGCGACGCCATGCGACTTATCCAATTGAGTGAAACCAAGATGACACACCGATGAAATTTGCAATTTGGTGGCGGAATTCACTTGAATAGCACAAGACCATTTTGTGTATAGTTGTGAAAACTTATACACAAGCCAATCGGCAAAGTTATCCACAGTTTTTCCACAGTGCCTAACATTGTGGATAACATTGCAAAACCCAGGAGATTACAGTGAACGAGAGCACACCAGAGGTTGCCCTGTGGCAACGCGCTCTGGAAATTCTCGAACGTGACTCCCGAATCACCGGTTCGATGATGGGCTTCGCCGCCCTGGCCGAAGTCAAGGGAATCATCGGTGACACCATCTATCTAGAGGTGCCAAACGACCTAACTCGTTCGATGTTCGAGCAGCGCCTAAAAGAGATGATCAACGAGGCATTCTCGGCAATCGAAGACAAGCCGCCGGTTAGCTCATTCGCCGTGGTGGTAAACACGAGCATCAACAACAACTACACACCAAAAACCTCGGCTTCGGCGAGCAACCAGACTCCGGCCGAGAGTACTTCGGCTGGCGAAGGGTTCGGCGCAGCATCCACTTCGAATCTGGATGCTGGGGCATCGGCCGGCGCGGTAGCCTTCGATTCACGACTGAACCCTAAGTACACCTTCGAAAACTTCGTCATGGGTTCAACCAACATCTTCGCTCGTGCTGCTGCCTTCGCGGTGGCCGAAAGCCCGGCCAAGGCCTACAACCCGCTTTTCATCTACGGAAACTCGGGGCTCGGCAAGACTCACCTCTTGCACGCAATCGGCCACTACGCACTCAGCCTGTACCCACGCTTCAAGGTGCGCTATGTGTCAAGTGAAGAGTTCACCAACGATTTCATCAACGCCATTCAGAACAACCGGTCAAACCAGTTTCTGACCGAGTATCGCGACATCGACATTCTGATGATCGACGACATTCAGTTCTTGGCCGGTAAAGACCAGACCCAAGAGGCTTTCTTTCACACCTTCAACGCACTACACGATGCCAATAAGCAGGTAGTGATCACCAGTGACGTTGCCCCGAAGAACCTAATGGGCTTTGAAGATCGTCTAGTTTCACGTTTTCAGTGGGGTCTGACCGTTGACATTCAGGCACCAGAGTTAGAGACACGCATCGCCATTCTGCGCAAGAAGGCAGAGCTCGAGAAGATTCGCGTTCCAGACGAGATTCTCGAATACATGGCAGAGCGCGTGCAATCAAACGTGCGAGAACTAGAGGGAACCCTCATTCGCGTGACCGCCTATGCAAACCTGAGTCGCAAGCAGGTTGACATGGCCCTGGTTCAGACAGTGCTCAAAGACATCGCCCCGGTTCACGAAGAAACGGTCATTGCTCCTATCGAGATCATCAACGCCGTGTCTAACTACTACAAGATCACTCCAGACGAGATCTATGGCAACTCTCGCACCGCTGCAATCGCAATGGCTCGCCAGATTGCCATGTACATATGCCGCGAACAGACCAACCTGTCGCTACCCAAGATTGGTCAGTTGTTCGGCAACCGCGACCACACCACGGTGATGTATGCCAACCGTAGAGTAGCTGAGTGGATGAACGAGCGCCGCTACGTTTACAACCAGGTCACCGAGATCATCAACACGATCAGAAACAACCACCGCGCCTTCTAGGTTCTAGCGCTAAACCAACCTGTTCAAAATGCTCACGGTATTGCCTTGCGCATAAAGAATTTTCCACAAACCTTCAACAATTGGTTGAGTTATTAAGATTGTTTATAACCCTGTGGATAACTGTCTATAAGTAGCTAATTACTGTGAAATAGCGAGTCCCGGCGGTGCAAAGTTTTGAATCCACTAACAACCCAACGAGTTATCCACAGATTTCTACACAGCTGTGTATACATCTTTCACCGATGTAGTTCTTTGTTAATAACTAGCCACAGCCGAGTTATCCACACTTTGCACAGGGGTTATTAAGGCTATTAAAGAAAAAGAGATAAATAGAAAACCCATAACAAACTAGAAAAGCATTTGATCGGGAATCCACTTGCTTCTCGCCGTTAGAAATCACGCACCAACTAGGGTTCATCCCTTTTGCCACTTGGTTTATGTGGCAAGATGGTGACCTAGAAAGAATTCTTTCCACACTCTTAGAAAACCTGGTCAAAAGTGAAGTTTCAAGTAAACCGCGATGCACTGAGTGAGGCCGTCTCATTTGTTAGCCGCCTTCTGCCACAGCGTGCACCGATGCTCATTCTCACCGGAATTCTGATCGAGGCAGACGCCAACGCACTTCGACTCTCGGTTTTTGACTACGAGGTTTCTGCCCAAGTTGAGATCGTTGCCAAGGTTGAGGGATCTGGTCGCGTTCTTGTCTCGGGCCGTCTACTCAACGACATTGCCAGCAAGCTTCCTAACGCTCCGGTCGAGATCGAGCTCGACGGCAACAAGGTGAGCGTGAAGTGTGGTGCAGCCAAGTTCGCACTCGCGACCATGCCTATCGAAACATACCCACCACTGCCAGAGATGCCACCGGTTGCCGGCACCGTTCCTGGTGAAGACTTTCAGCACGCAGTTGCCCAGATTCTTCCGGCTGTGTCTAAAGAGGATGTCACGCCTCAACTCAATGGCGTTCTAATCGAAGCCGGCGAAAAGGCCCTGACTCTTCTTGCCACCGACCGTTACCGCGTCGCCATGCGTGACGTTTCATGGAAGCCGCAGGCCAGTGCCATCGGCACCACCTCATTGGTTCCATCGCGCATCTTGAGTGAAGTTGCCAAGAACTTCAGCCACCAGGGCGACATCCAAATTGGTCTCAATGTTGACAATGACAAAGAGATCATCGGTTTCTCGGCCAATAATCGCTCAGTAACCACGATTTTGATGAAGGGTACTTTCCCACCAGTCAAATCGCTGTTCCCTGCTGACATAGCAGATTTCGCAATCATCACCACCCAAGACCTGGTCGACTCGGCCAGACGTGTTGGCTTGGTGCTTGAGAAGGAATCACCAATCAAGTTTGATTTCAAAGATGGCTCGGTGACGCTTGACGCAAGCGGCAACGAGACAGCCCAAGCTTCAGAAAGCATCAGTGCCGAGCTTTCTGGCAAAGAAATCGTTGTCTCACTCAAGCCACAGTTCCTCATCGAGGGTCTGGCCGGTGTTCACAGTGAGTTTGTGAAGATTGCCTTCACACCAAGCAACGATCCAAACAAGCCAGGTCCGGTATTGATCGCAAGTCACGGCTCAAAAGAGAAGACCGACAGCGATACCTATCGTTACCTGCTTCAGCCGAATCTACTCAACCGCTAAGCGGTATTCGAAAGGTACAAAATGCACATCGGTCTAATTGGTCTTGGCAAGATGGGTGGCAATATGCGCACCCGTCTTCGCAACAACGGCGTCGAAGTTACCGGCTACGCTCGTCAGCGCGACGTTTCAGACGTCGGCTCAATCGAAGAATTGGTCGCAGCTCTGCCTGCACCTCGCGCAGTTTGGGTCATGGTTCCTCACGGTGCCCCAACCGACGAGGTAATCAACGAGCTAAAGAAGCACCTAGAGCCAGGTGACCTGATCATCGAAGGCGGAAACTCTCGCTTCAGCGACGACATTCGTCACGCCGAAGAGTTGGCTCCACTCGGCATCGGCTACGTAGACTGCGGTGTTTCTGGTGGTGTCTGGGGTCTAGAAAACGGTTATGGCCTAATGGTCGGTGGCCCAGCCGAGTTGGTCGAGCGCGCTATGCCAATCTTCGACGCACTTCGCCCAGAGGGCAAGCGCGAAGAGGGCTTTGTTCACGTCGGCGACACCGGTGCTGGTCACTATGCCAAGATGGTGCACAACGGCATCGAATACGGCATGATGCAGGCATTTGCTGAAGGCTATGAGCTTCTAGAAAAGAAGAGCATCATCAAGGATGTTCACGGAACCTTTGCCGCCTGGCAGCGTGGCACCGTGGTTCGCTCTTGGCTACTCGACCTTCTGGTTCGCGCTCTCGAAGAAGACCCGAACTTAGACAACATCAAGGGCTACGTAAACGACTCAGGAGAAGGTCGCTGGACCATCGAAGAGGCAATCGCTGAGGCAGTTCCAATGCCAGCGATCACCGCTTCGCTTTTCGCCCGTTTCGCCAGCCGCCAAGAAGACTCTCCTGCCATGAAGGCAGTTGCAGCTCTTCGCAACCAGTTCGGTGGTCACGCCGTCGTCAAAAACGACAAGTAAGCCAACCGCGCCAAGAAACTAACGTCTAGGGGCGAGGGTTATGTATGTAAAGCATCTAACCCTCGCCTCTTTTCGCAACCACGTCACCACTGATGTCGAGCTAGAGCCGGGCATCAACCTGTTCGTCGGTAGAAACGGCCAGGGTAAGACAAACCTCGTCGAGGCTATCGGTTATCTGAGCACATTGACCTCGCACCGAGTGGCCGGTTACCAAGCACTGATTCAGTCGGGAACCCCTGCGGCGATCATCCGTGCCATGGTTTGCCATGATGACCGCGACATTCTGCTCGAGCTAGAACTAAATCGCGAGGGCAAAAACAAGGCCCGAATGAATAAGGCTGATTTGCCGCGCGTTCGCGAGATTCTGGGCGTGATCTCTTCGGTGACCTTTGCGCCAGAAGACATCGACATCATTCGCCGCGACCCAACCAATCGCCGCGCCTTCATTGACGAACTGGTGGTGCAGTATCGACCTCGCATGGCCGGCGTCTACAGCGATTACGAACGCGTGCTCAAGCAGCGAAACAGTCTGCTCAAATCGGCCAAAATCACCAAGACGAGCGGTTCGGCGCTTAGCACATTAGACGCCTGGGATGCCTCGCTGGTGCAATACGGAACCGAGATAGTCTCGGCGCGCATCGAAATTGCCCGCCGGCTAGAACCCTTTCTGTTTGCGGCCTACCAGTCGATCGCAACAACAAATAACGAGCCACGCCTGCTCTACAAATCTTCGCTGCTGGGCGATAAGTTGCCGAACTTTTTTGGAGACGAGAGCGAAGAAGACGATCTCGACTATCTAGAAGACAGTGACAAAGACACCATCGCCGAGTTGTTCCGCTCGAAACTCGAAAAGGTTAGGTCGAAAGAGCTAGAGCGCGGGCTTACTCTGGTTGGTCCCCAACGCGACGACCTCGTGTTGATGCTTGGCACCCTACCCGCGAAGGGTTACGCGAGCCACGGAGAAACCTGGTCATATGCGCTGGCGTTGCGCCTAGCATCCGTCGAATTATTGAAGCAAGAGAGTCGAACCGGAGACCCGGTGCTGATCTTGGATGATGTGTTCGCCGAACTCGACTCGGGTCGGCGCTTGCGTCTGGCCGAACTGGTGGCGAACAATGAACAGGTGCTCATCACCGCAGCAGTTGCCGAAGACGTGCCAGTTATCTTGACTGCCACAAAATTTGCCGTGAGCGCCGGGGTGGTGACGCGCGAATGAGCAAGGAGCCCGGCCAGTCAGATTTTGCGCAAGAGTTCTATTGGCGAATGCGAGAGGCGGCGACCGGACGTCGAATGAGTCGCGACCAGCGCCGCATCGAAGAGCGCAAGGGCAAGGCAAAGTCGAAGCCGTTCGATAACGGGCGCGACCCAGTGACCGCCATGTCTACCTTGGATGCTCTGATCACCGATTTTCGCTGGAGCGGTGAAATGGCCGAAGCCGACCTTCACGTGAAGTGGGCAGAGGTGGTCGGTGCTAACAACGCCGCCAACTCGCAACCAGAAGAAATCGTCGACGGCACCCTAACAATCAGGTGCAAGTCGACGGCCTGGGCTACCCAGCTTCGCCTCATGGCACCGCAGATTTTGGAACTGATTAATCAGCGTTACGCCGACCTCGGAATCACTGCGATTAAGACCCTCGGGCCAGATGCTCCGAGCTGGAAAAAGGGCCCGCGTTCGGTGCCCGGTCGAGGCCCGAGAGACACCTACGGGTAATAGCCGAAACGTTGCCAAAATGAGACCTTGGCAAAACGCTACTTCGGCGTAAATAAAGGGCAAAACGGCCCATCACCACTCTGTGGATATCCCCGATTTTGTCGCGCATCCAAGGTAAAATTGAAGGGTTAGCAACCCCGAATTTAAGTCGACCGCCGAGGTCGCTGTTCATAGGGCCTAATCCAGCAAAAAAGGAGTACCAACTAAATATGTCTACACCCGAAAACAACTACGACGCCGGGAATATTCAGGTTCTCGAGGGTCTCGAGGCGGTTCGAAAAAGACCCGGTATGTATATCGGTTCGACGGGCCCACGCGGTCTTCACCACCTGGTTTACGAGATCGTCGATAACTCGGTAGACGAGGCTCTTGCTGGCTATTGCACAAGCATTCAAGTGACCATCACCAAAGAGGGATGGATTCGCGTTCAAGACAACGGCCGTGGAATTCCGGTCGCCGTTCACCCAACCGAAGGCATTTCGACCGTTCAGGTTGTTTTGACCATTCTTCACGCCGGCGGAAAGTTCGGTGGCGGCGGTTACGCGGTGTCGGGTGGTCTGCACGGTGTAGGTGCTTCGGTGGTTAACGCACTTTCGACCAAGTTGCGCGTGGCCGTTGCGCGAGAGGGTCACTACTGGACCCAGAGTTACCAGAACGGTGTTCCAGACGCGCCACTGGCTAAGGGTGCCGAAACAGACCTAACCGGAACCATGACCGAGTTCGAGCCAAACGCCGAAATATTCGAAACCGTCGAGTTCGACTACGAAACCCTGCGTGCCCGTTTTCAGCAGATGACCTTCTTGAATAAGGGTCTAGAAATCAGCCTCAAAGATGAGCGCAGCGGAAAAGAAGACACCTACCTCTATGAGCGCGGCCTCATGGATTACGTCGAGTTCTTGAATTCGTCGAAAAAGACCGAACTGGTTCACCAAGAGATCATCTCGATTGAGTCAGAGACCAAAGAGAAGAACATGTCGGTTGAGTTGGCCATGCAGTGGACAAACGCCTACAACGAGAGTGTTCACACCTACGCCAACACCATCAACACTCACGAAGGTGGAACGCACGAAGAAGGTTTCAGGGCGGCACTTACCAGCTTGCTTAACAAATACGCTCGTGCCACCAACCTGCTCAAAGAAAAAGATGAGAACCTCAGTGGTGACGACTGCCGCGAAGGTTTGACCGCAGTCATTTCGGTCAAGCTCAGCGAGCCGCAGTTCGAAGGTCAGACCAAGACCAAGCTGGGCAACACCGAGGCCAAGGCCTTCGTGCAGAAGGTAGTCAACGAACAACTCGGTGACTGGCTAGAGCGAAACCCGAACCAAGCCAAAGACATCGTTCGCAAAGCGATTCAAGCAGCGACCGCTCGTCAGGCGGCGCGCAAGGCTCGCGAGGCAACCCGTCGTAAGGGTCTGCTCGAGTCGGGCGGCATGCCGGGCAAGCTTCGAGACTGCTCGAGCCGCGACCCCAAGGTCAGCGAAATCTACATTGTTGAGGGTGACTCGGCCGGTGGTTCGGCTGTTCGCGGCCGCAACCCAGAGACCCAGGCGATCTTGCCTCTTCGCGGAAAGATTCTGAACGTCGAGCGTGCACGTCTAGACCGTGCTCTTGGCAGCGCCGGGGGTCAGGCCATCATCACCGCATTCGGCACCGGCATCGGTGAAGAATTCGACGTGAGCAAGATTCGCTATCACAAGTGCGTTTTGATGGCCGACGCCGATGTTGACGGTCAGCACATTCGCACCCTGATTTTGACCCTGCTGTTCCGCTACATGCGCCCACTGATTGAGCACGGCTACGTTTATCTCGCGCAGCCGCCGCTGTATCGCATCAAGTGGTCGAACGCCGAGCACGAATATGTCTACTCAGACGCCGAGCGCGACGAAAAACTTGCGAGTGGTCAGGCCGCGGGCAAGAAGATTCCAAAAGAAAACTCGATCCAGCGTTACAAGGGTCTCGGTGAGATGGA
>JACCDM010859666.1_pt1 | contig 17336 bp, 15 predicted proteins | sample 7445851 | NCBI WGS metagenome assembly JACCDM01 (sample SAMN15323438, study PRJNA562643) | freshwater metagenome | isolation source: river surface water | place: USA:Blue River Watershed | collected 2017-08-16
AACGAAAGGTCATCCACGACACCATTGGCGAATTGGGGCTGAGCAGTGAATCAGAGGGTGAGGAGCCAGAGCGCCACATTGTGGTTCTTCCTGCTTAATTTATGACCTCTGAATTCCCGCAAATTTCCGTTTCACGGGAAACATTTGCTCGGTACGCCGAGATTCTTCAATCGGCGGGGGTTGAGCGTGGATTAATTGGTCCTGGTGAGGGGGAGCGGATCTGGGAACGCCATATCTACAACTGCCTCCCGGTAGCCACCCTGATCCCTCTCGGGGCAAAAGTCATCGATATTGGTAGCGGTGCAGGGTTGCCGGGAATCGTCCTTGCCCTTGCCCGACCAGATATCTCTATTCTGCTTTTAGAGCCGCTCGAGCGGCGCGCCACCTTTCTCCAGGAGGTAATCAGCGAGCTAGGGCTCAATAATTCCACCGTTGCCCGCGGGAAAGCAGCTGAATTTCAGGGGAAATTTGATGTGGTGACAGCTCGTGCGGTAGCGCCTATGGATCGTCTCCTAGCCTGGAGTTGGCATTTGCTCTCCCCTGGCGGGCGAATCTTGGCGATGAAGGGGGAGCGCGCAGGTGAAGAGTTGGCTGCTACCCCGCTCTCTCGTTATACCGGTGCGAAGGGAGAGATCCTTGAGCCCACCCTTCCGACCGGTGGATGCAAGGTGATTTCTGTAGCAAAGGCTGGTTAACTGCGCTCTATGAGCGCCGCTGTTTCCCGTGAAACCAAAGCAGTTATCGGCACTCGCCGCCTCAAGGAGGCGATGGCCCCGCTCCCAACTACTCGCATTATCACCGTAGCGAACCAAAAAGGTGGAGTAGGGAAGACAACCACCGCTGTAAATATTGGCGCAGCTCTTGCGATGGGTGGGTTAAAGGTCCTTCTAATTGATCTCGATCCGCAGGGAAATGCGAGTACTGCCTTCAACGTTGCTCACGAAGAGGGAATTCCAGGGAGTTACGAGGTCTTAGTTGGAGGAGCATCACTTGCTTCAGTTAAACAACGCGCCGAAGGCTACCCACATCTTGATGTCGTTCCAGCTGGCGTTGATCTCGCTGGCGCGGAAATTGATCTCGTTGAATTAGAGCGACGCGAATTTAAATTACGCGATGCAATTACATTATTAAATAAAGAAGAACGCTATGACTACATCGTTATTGATTGTCCACCGAGCTTAGGTTTATTGACTCTCAATGCGTTAATTGCTGCACATGAATTATTAATTCCAATTCAATGTGAGTATTACGCGCTTGAAGGATTAACCCAATTAATAAAGATCATTTCGCTCGTTACGGAAAATACAAATCCGCAATTACATATTGGCGCAATTTTATTAACGATGTTTGATGGTAGAACTCGATTGGCACATGATGTTGCAAATACAGTTCGTACACATTTTCCAAAAGAAGTTTTAACAACTGTTATTCCTCGTGCGGTGCGAGTGAGTGAAGCGCCATCTTATGGTCAGAGCGTTATGACATATGACATGTCATCACCAGGAGCTCTTGCTTATCTTGCAGCTGCGCGCGAATTACATGAGAAGGGTCGTGCTCAATGAGTGCTCGTAAAGGCGGATTAGGTAGAGGGCTTGGCTCGCTCATTCCAAGTGGAGAATCAAAACAACTCTCATCTGTTGTCGCTGGAGTTCCTGTTGATATTGCAAATCTCAATCACATTCCGATTAACTCCATTGCACCAAATCCACGCCAACCGCGAACAGTTTTTGATGAAGAGAAGATGGCAGAGCTCATCACTTCGATAAAAGAAGTTGGAGTTTTACAACCGCCCGTCGTTCGATCAATTGGCGATGGTCGATATGAATTAATTATGGGTGAGCGAAGATTGCGCGCCGCAAAAGCAGCCGGACTATCGCAAATTCCAGTGATCATTCGCCAAACTCCAGATGATCAACTGTTGCGTGAAGCGCTACTTGAGAATATTCATCGCTCAGAACTTAACGCGCTGGAAGAGGGCGCTGCATATGAACAATTGCTCAATGATTTCAATTACACCCATGATGAATTAGCCCAAAAAATAGGGCGTTCTCGACCACATATCTCAAATACATTGCGATTACTTCAATTACCACCAAGCGTGCAACGTCGCGTTGCAGCAGGTGTGCTCTCTGCTGGGCACGCTCGCGCGCTACTGGCGCTTGGTGATTCTGGAGCTATGGAACGCCTAGCAAATCGCATTGTGACTGAAGGTTTAAGTGTCCGTGCCGTAGAAGAGATTATTTCGGTCGGCATTAAAGGCGGTAAGAAAAAAAGTAGCTCATCAAAGAGTAAAAGCGTTTCTCCTGAGTTGGCTGAACTTGCAGAAGAGTTGGGGGATTTCCTTAATACTCGAGTCACTATTGATAAAGCAACGGGCAAGAGCAATGGCAAGATCATCATTGAATTTGCATCGGGAGAAGATTTGCGTCGCATCATCGAAGAGATTGAGGGGTAGTTATGGCGCTATACGAAGCAACACCAATCGCGGGTTCAAAATCAGGTTTAGGCGAGGGCACTCTCTGGGATGAACGACGGAAGAGTTTTCTCTGGGTTGATGTGCTCGATGGCTACATTAAGGAATATCTGCCGACAACAAAAGAAATTATCGCCCATAAGGTGGGAGATTTTGTTAGCTATGTCGGTAAGAGAAAAGCCGGCGGGTATGTGATTGCACTTGGTAATCGGCTGGCAGTCACCGATGATAATTTTTCTATTACAAAAGAAATTGATATGCATATTGATCGAAAAGTTGGTCAGACCAACGATGGCAATATCGATCCATGTGGCTGCCTCTGGATTGGTGTTGCAGAGGCGGCTCAAGGATCAAAGGCCGGCGACTTACGTCGAATCGACCAGAACTTCTCGTCCAGCACCCATCGTAAGAATGTGCAGATATCAAACGGCATTGATTGGTCGCTAGATGGAAAAATCATGTATTACATCGATTCTGCGCCGCGCGAGATTTCTCGCTATCAATTTGATCCTCAAAAGGGTGAGATTGTCAGGGAATTAACAGCAATAGATGTCAGTGATGTCACTGGCGTACCCGATGGAATGTGCACTGATTCATTAGGCAATCTCTGGGTTGCTTTCTGGGGCTGCGGCCAAGTGCGTAATTACACTCCTGACGGCGAACTTCTCAATGTGGTGCAGGCTCCAACAGCGTTAACAACTTGCCCTTCCTTTGGCGGAGCTGATCTCAAAACAATGTTTATTACTTCAGCGCAAGACCACTATCAACCAGAGTTCGCTTTTGATGCGAATAACGATAAGTACGGTGGGATGTGTTTTGAGGTGGAGCTACCAATCGCAGGGAAACTCGATAACTATTTCCTGGGTTAACGTCAGATTAGTTTTTAATAGCCTTTGCGCCTTCGCCACCGCGACGGGAGATTTCTTCTTTAATGACATTTCCTAGCGCTGCTACCCCTTGGCGAATTCGTTCAGGCGTTGGATGGCAATAGGAGAGGCGCATCTGCCAGCTTCCGAAACCATCTGCATAAAAGGCAGTTCCTGGTACGTAAGCAACTTTTGCGGCAATAGCCCGCGGAACTAGGAGTTTGGTATCTATCTCAGGTGGCAAGGTGACCCAAACATAAAATCCACCTTTTGGTTTAGTCCAGGTAGCGCTCGCGGGGAAGTGCGCATCAAGTGTTTCTAACATTGCATCGCGCCGCTCTTTATAGAGCGAACAGAAAGAGGCGATTTGATCGCGCCACGGCTCATGCGCAAGATAACTTGAGATGGTTAATTGAGCAAAGTTAGATGGGCAGAGAACAGAAGATTCATTGGCAATAATCAACTTCTCTTTAACGCCTTGTGGAACTAGCGCCCAGCCAACGCGCAAACCCGGAACAATTGTCTTAGAGAAAGAACCTAAATAAATGACATTTTCACTATCTTCGGCGCGCATCGCATTTGGTACCGGACCATCGAAACCTAGGAGTCCATACGGATTATCTTCAACAACGAAAATCTCAGCTTCGCGACAGATTTCGAGAATTTCAGTTCGACGAGTTGCTGGCATCGTTACGCCAGATGGATTTTGGAAATTTGGAATGCAGTAGAGGAATTTGATTTTTCCACCAGCGGCGCGCACTTTTGTGATTGCCTCCGAGAGTGCAGAAGGAATTAACCCTTTATCATCAATCGCCACGTGAACGACCTGAGATTGATATTGCGCAAATACACCGAGCGCTCCTACATAAGAGGGAGCTTCCACGAGAATGACATCGCCCGGATCAATAAAGATTCGTGTGATGAGATCCAAAGCCGCTTGCGAACCGGTAGTGACAACCACATCATCACTTTTAGCGCGGATTCCTTCAAGCGCCATCATTTCGCAGATTTGCTCGCGTAACCGGGGATGGCCTTGGCCGCTTCCATATTGAAGAGCCTCTTGGCCATTATCAATAATCAACTTTTTAACGACATCAGCCATCATCTCCATAGGAAGGGCAGAGAGATTTGGCATACCGCCGGCGAGAGAGACTATTTCAGGGCGAGAGGCTACGGCGAAGAGTGAGCGAATTTCACTAGGAATCATTCGAGCTGCACGCTCGGCATAACGAGCGGTTAGGTTCTCCTCGTGCGGGACCAACTTCGACATAGGTGAACTTTACCCTGTCAGGATGCTTGGATTTTCACTATTTCCTTAGGCCAGCCTTACGTAAATCAGCAATCGATAGCGTGCCAGTCGCGGCATCTTCTTCTACGGCGAGGTAAAGACGTTGAATTGCTACAACGAGCGCTTCGGCGAGGGTATCTCGAAAAGCCGCGCGAGCTAATTTCGTCGCATCTGATTCATTTGTTAAATAGCCGAGATCAACTTGAATCGCTGGCGCCTTTGTTAAGCGGAGGAGCTCCCAAGTTCTCGCATGAGTTCGACAATTAACTAAATCCGTCCGCGCTGAAATCTCACGTTGTACCAGGGTTGCAAGTTTCTCTCCCACGACTGAGTGGATCTCTTGTGCATCGATACCGTAGTAGTAGGTAGCAACTCCGGAAGCAATTGAATTCTTCTGTTGTTCTAGGTGTATCGAAATAACAAGATCCGCACCACTTCTATTAGCGAAATCGATACGATCCAATTCAGAGGGATTAGTCTCTTTTCCGCGCGTTAAAAAGGTCCGAACGCCAAGTGCGGATAACCGTCCTTCGAGTCTCTGCGCTACATCGAAAACTATTTGAGCTTCATTTAGCCCGAAGGCTTCACAACCTTTAGCCTCGCCACCAAAACTAGGGTCAAGAACAATTACCTTGCCGTTAAGAGCTGGTCCACGGCGTCGAACTAAATATTCATCGCGAAGATTGGCTGGCGCTCCGCCTTTTACCGTTCCAACTAATCGGATCAAGGCTTTATAAGTACCGACGCCCACGATGCCATCCGAGGTGAGACCTACCTGTCGTTGAAAATCTTTGACAGCGCTCTCGGTAAGCGCGCCATAAAGTCCATCAATACGCCCACAATCAAAACCCATCTCAGTTAATCGTTGCTGCAAGGTTGTGACATCATCACCACGCATGAGCGCACCAGGTGTAACAGAAAGGTTTCGATCACCTAATCGCCAACGTGCCTCTTCAAGCGCTCGATAAGTGCTTCGCGTTAAGACGCCAGTTGCCGAAAGGCCCCGAGATTGCTGGAAATGAGCCAACGCAGCGACGACATCTTCATCAAATGAAGTTGGCGAATTGCGAAGTAAACCAAGTCGTGCAAGGGATGCGATTGTTTCGGTGACAACTTGACTGCTATCACCAGGCTTTGCCAGCGCCTCGGCAATATTGTCCACGACTTAAATGAAACCTTCGAGTTCCTTCATGATTGCCGGCTTCGGACGTGCTCCGATGATGGTCTTAACAACCTGGCCATTAACAAAGAGGTTCATTGTAGGGATAGAAGTGATTCCATACTTGATTGCGATTGCGCTCTCTTCATCGGTATTTAGCTTCACGATTTTGATTTTTGCTGAGTGCTCATTAGCAATCTCTTCAAGAATTGGTGCAACAGCTCGGCATGGCCCGCACCATTCGGCCCAAAAATCTACGAGTACCGGAGTACTGCTCTTTAGCACCTCTGCATCAAAAGTTGCAGTGGTCACTGGTTTAGTTGCGCCCATTTTCTCTCCTCTTATCTATAGTGAAAACTCTAGTGCCCGGCAAGGAAACGTTCAGCATCCAGAGCTGCTGCGCATCCAGAACCTGCGGCGGTAATTGCCTGTCGATAGGTATGGTCGACCAAATCGCCACAAGCGAACACCCCTTTAATGTTGGTGGCAGTTCCGGCACGGCCAACTCCACCTACTAAAACATAGCCCTCGTCATCGAGCTCAATCTGTCCCTTCACAAGTTCACTTCGTGGATCGTGACCGATAGCAACAAATAAGCCCGTCACATCAAGGGTTCCCTCTTTGCCATCGACGGTGCTCTTAATCTTCAACCCCGTTACTTTCTCATCGCCCAAGACATCAATTACCTCGGTGTTCCACAAAAATTCAATTTTGGGATTTGCTTTAGCGCGATCAGCCATAATTTTTGATGCACGTAACGAATCACGACGATGTACGAGAATCACTTTCTCTGCAAATCGGGTAAGGAAATTTGCTTCCTCCATGGCGCTATCACCACCACCGACAACCGCAATTACTTGATTACGGAAGAAGAAACCATCGCATGTGGCGCACCAAGAAACCCCTCGTCCAGAGAGTCGCTTCTCATTTTCTAACCCAATCTCACGATATGCAGATCCAGTGGCGAGAATTACTGCTTTTGTGCGAATCTCATTACCGCTGCCATCTTTGAGAACTTTCACATCACCATCGAGTTTCATTTCGACGATGTCATCAGTAACGATATCTACGTCAAAGCGCGCAGTTTGTTTACGCATTGCATCCATGAGATCTGGTCCCATGATGCCCTCTGGAAATCCAGGAAAGTTTTCGACTTCAGTAGTGTTCATGAGAGCACCACCGGCGGTAACAGAACCTTCGTAGAGAAGTGGCTTTAATTGGGCCCGCCCGGCATATACGCCTGCGGTGTATCCAGCTGGTCCTGATCCGACGATGACCAACTCTCGGATTTCCGTTGCGTTATTCACATCCGCCATACTATCGAGAACCCTATTTAATCTCGTCCTATTCCTCTATTTCCGCTTTTCCCGCTTTTCCCGCTACCCACGCCGAAATCGCGCACGTATTTGGCGATAGAGCGTTGTGATCTCTTCGACCTTGGCAGCTCGCCCACCATATATATAGGTGAGCGCAAAGAGTGTGCCGCCAATCGCAAGTGCAGAAAAGGTCGCGAATAATCCGGAGCCAGCCCAGCTCTTAATTACAGTGAAGAGCAAGAAGGCCGGGAGCATGGCGACTGAGGAGAGCGCGAGGAGCTTAACGTGAGTGCGCATGAGCGCTCGCTTGGGGAATCTGCCAACTCGTCGTTCCAAAGTGCGCATAGAGAGCGCGGTGCCAAGAAAATTACTCAATCCCAGGATGACAGCGAGTGCGATAGTCACATATTGGAATGGGATGAGATTCTCAGCAACGATAGCCAGAACCATCATTGCTCCAGTAGCAAAGAGGTTAATGATGACCGGGCTCTTCGTATCTTCGTAGGCATAAAAGCCGCGGAGTAAGAGCGGCATTGTGCTAAACGGAATTAACCCAATAGCGAATCCGGCAAGCACTAAACCAATCTGCCGAGAGTCTGCTGCGTTACTTCCTGCATAAAGAAGCGAAGCAATTGATGTACCGAAAGCGATAAATAGTACTGTGCTTGGCGCAGTCACAACTGCAATATTCCGTAATGAATCGACTAGATTTTTCTTCACCGCATCGTCATTACCTTCATGAGCCAGCCGAGAAATCTTGGGAAGTAGCGCGGTAATAACAGAAACTGTGATGATTGAGTGTGGCAAGATAAAGATGAAATAAGCATATGAATAGGGCGTAAACCCAACGCCAGTTGTGATTCCTTCAAGTTTAGCTTGTACAGCTGCCGAGGTAGCCACTTTGACTATTATCAAGTAGCCAATTTGATTGATTAATACAAAAAGTAGCGTCCATCCACCGAGACGAAATGATTTTCCTAAATTAGAGTTTCGCCAATCAAAACGTAGTGAAAGTTTTAATCCAGAATTTCGCACCACAGGTAGTAAAACAATTGCTTGAATGACAAAACCCAATGTGGTTCCAATACCAAGCAAAGCACTTTGCTCTGCAGTAATCGTGGCAGCGCTGATATCGGGCGCAATCTGCAAGAAGATAAGTAAAACCGCGATTCCAACGAGGTTATTGAGCACTGGCGCCCACATCATGGGGCCAAATTTTCCGCGGGCATTTCCGATTTGAGAGAGAATCACAAAGATTCCCATCATCAAGATTTGCGGTAAGCAATAGCGCATAAAAGTGATTGTGAGAGACCGCTCAGCCTCGAAACCAGGTAGTGAAAATTTTGGGGCATAAATGCGTGTTATTAAAGGAGCAATAACTATGCCAAGCGCTGTAATAAAGAAAAGTAAGGTGGTGACAGAGGTAAGTAAGCGAGAGGCAAAAGCCGAGCCGCCATCATCATCTTCGCGCATTGAACGGACCAGCTGGGGTACGAATACGGCATTAAGTGCGCCACCTGCAAGCAGGATGTAGAGAATGGTGGGTATCGTATTTGCAACATTGAAAGTATCTGCAAATAGAGCGGTGCCAAGCGCTGCCACTGTTAGAAGATTTCGAATAAGACCGGTGAAACGCGAGACAACTGTTCCCGCCGCCATAACTGCAGAGGATTTGATGAAGTCTGAATTATCTTCGCTCATCAGCGCCTCCTGCTTCGCACCCGGCGAGAGATCTGGATGCTACTTGCCCCAATCAGAAGTATTCCAGCAGCAACCATTACCCAGGTGATAACTGGGCCAATCATTGAGATAGTAAATTGTAAGGAATTTGATTCACCATATCGGGCGCCTGTACTTGTCTCCAGCCTTGCTTCGACCCGAACCTTTCCGTTGGCGACCGCTTTAGCTGTTATAAGTACTTGTTTCCGAGAATTCTCAGCCAAAGTCACTTTCTTCGCAGTATCGATGACTATTCGTGCATTCTCAGCATGAAGAATTAGTACAACTTCTGCTGGCGCAGAGAACTCATTGACGATAGTGACGGGGATTTCTTCATTTGTGGAGGTCAGCGTGTATTTTCCTGGGAGAACTCTGACTTTTTCTTCGAGCCGATCGACCGTTCCGTTAAGTGAGATTGCTAGGTATTGCACTTGTTTCCGTGAAAGCTGCGGATTTAACAGAGCATTACTCCGAAGGGCAACTTCCGAAACTTCACCATCGGAAGTAATGGCCTCAATTCGCTTAAGTGTTTTATGGAGTACTGAAAAAGCGCTCTTTGCTCGGCTAGATACCGTTTTATTACCTGGCGGGAGTTCTGCTGGTAACCCAGCAGAAACGGGGATATCTAATGCGCGAGCTAAACGAAGGGCGCTGATGCTCTGAATTTTTGCAAGTTCAACATCTGAAATTTTCTTGCGAACTGCTAAATCTGGCGATCCATAAGGAAGTGCAAATACTTGATTGTCGCCAATCGATGCGCGGATTAAATCCAAAAAAGTTTTCGCAGCCTCTGAGAATTTGCCTGGTTCGTTAGGAAGCACGGTATATCCATCAGACATATCGATTATCTCTTCGATAAGTTGGGGATCTATCACCCAAGAGCTCTTTTTGGGAGCATCGCTCACCTTTTGGTAAAGCTCACCAAAGTAAGAGATTGATTCGCCAAGTACCTCGTCAGAGAATTTCCCATTCACTTCTCGATGAAAGGTATCTGAGATGACGGTGATGGGAGGGTTTTTGGCGGTTGCACTAAATCCATTTACAGTAAAAGGAGAGATGATAAAGAAAATTATGAAGGGAAGTAGGTAGCGGGCAAATAACTGTCGTCTCATGCGCGAAGATCCCCAGAGCGTTGGATTAACTTTCTCTCGTCGGGGTAGGCAAGTGTTTTGGCAATGTCATCAAGCGGGAACCATTTCACATCATCAACTTCGCTAACCTGAGGTTCGAGCGTTCCGGAGAGTTCTGAAAAGAGAAAGTGATGTACGGTCTTATGAATTCGCTTGCCCTCTGCCATAAACCAAAAATCAATCACGCCTAATGAGCGAGTGATAGAACTTTTAATTCCTGTCTCCTCGAGAACTTCGCGTAGCGCTGCATCCTCCGGACTTTCACCCGCTTCGATATGTCCTTTTGGAAGTGACCAGAGCATGCGCCCACGCTTATCAATCCTTCCGATAAGTAATCCTTGTTCGCCGCTTTTATCAACGACTAAACCACCCGCACTGACCTCTTCCACTCTCTTGCTCGTGCTTTGATTTTTATGGACTCGCTTCTTCGTTGGATTGGGTTTGCTGCCTGAACGCTCTGAACGGCCTGACTGGCCGGATTTTTTTGTTCTATGTGTTCGCTTCGAACGTGGCTTTCGTGAATCGTCGGCAGAGTTGGGCCCAGCTGGCGCACGAGAAGCGCGCGAGCCTGAAGATTGTGAAGAGTTAGGTGAGGAAGGCGAAGAGACAGGTGCGATAAAAACCGGCTCGAGCCCGCCCTCACCCGAGGTACGGGACATACCCCTACCTTACCCGCGTACCCTTGCTGTCCATGAGCGCAATTTCGCCAGAACAGGCAAAGGCGGCCGCGAACCTCGTCACACTCCCCAAGGCAGCGGTTGATTTGGCGCGCGCATTCCGCGCTGCGGGCTTTCGGTTAGCCCTGGTGGGTGGCCCAGTTCGTGACGCGCTTCTTGGACGCAGTGGAAATGATCTTGATTTCACCACCGATGCTCGCCCTGAAGAGTCAATGAAAATTCTCAAAGGTTGGACTGATGCAACCTGGGATACCGGAATCGCTTACGGAACTGTTGCTGGCAAGAAAGGTGATGTAACTGCTGAGATCACAACTTTTCGCAAAGATTCGTATTCAGAGAAGAGCCGTAAACCTGAAGTGGAGTACGGAGATAGCCTTGAAGGAGATCTAAGACGTCGCGATTTTACCGTCAATGCAATGGCGCTAGAGATTGGCGAAAAAGAGAACACATTCGTTGATCCTTTTGGTGGCTTAAAAGATATTGTCGCTAAAAAAATTCGTACACCTATATCTGCAGAAGAACTCTTCTCAGAAGATCCACTCCGCATGATGCGTGCCGCTCGATTTGCTGCACAGCTTGGATTTGAAGTTGATGATGAAGTAATTAGCGCCATTAAAGCGATGAAAGAACGTTTGACGATAATTTCTGCAGAAAGAATTCGTGATGAGTTTGTAAAAACATTGATGTCAGCTGATCCACGACGCGGGTTAATATTAATGGTAGAAAGTGGTCTCTGCGAATTTTTCTTACCTGAACTTCCAACGCTGCGTCTTGAAATTGATGAGCATCATCGCCACAAGGATGTTTATGAACACTCGCTAATAGTTCTTGAACAAGCAATCGAGATGGAAGAGCGACTTGGTGGACCAAACCTCACGATACGTCTTGCTGCGCTATTACATGACATCGGTAAACCTAAAACTCGTGCGCTTATTGAGGGTGGTGGAGTTTCATTCCATCATCATGAGGTTGTCGGTTCAAAGATGACCAAGAAGCGTTTGAAAGAATTGCGTTTTGATCGGGAAACTATCGATGACGTTTCAACGTTGGTGGCGCTCCACCTTCGCTTTCACGGATATGGCAGCGGAGAATGGACCGATAGCGCGGTCCGTAGGTATGTTCGGGATGCTGGAGATTTACTGGTTCATTTGCATGTTTTGACTAGAGCCGACTGCACGACGCGAAATGTACGTAAAGCCCAGGCGCTTGCCGCAACGTACGATCAATTGGAATCGCGTATTGAGCAGCTTGCGCAAGAAGAGGAATTAGCGGCTATCAGACCCGATCTCAATGGAAATGAAATTATTGAGATTCTTGGCATTAAACCTGGACCAATAGTGGGTAAGGCATACGACTATCTTCTTGAACTTCGGATGGAACATGGCCCACTTGGACGCGAGCGCGCAATCGAAGAGCTACTTAAGTGGAGTAAGCAGACGGAGGGGTAAATGGGTTACGCACGCGCACTCTATATACCCTTTGATCACCTCCACCGAAACTATGGTGTGCTGAAAGAAGCCGACCCACAGCAAGATCGGATTCTCTTTGTAGAGAGTGCGCGAATGCGTTCTGGGCGGAACTGGCATCCTGAACGTCTCTTCTTTCTCATATCAAGCGCTCGCCACTTTGTAGAAGAACTTCGCGATGAAGGATTTGAAGTTGACTACATAAAAGCACCTACTACACGCGATGGCATCTCAGGATTACTAAAAAAGTTTCCCAACTTAACATTACATGCAACAAAACAATCGTCATTTAAATTACAAAGAACGTTGGAAGAGGTAGGCGCAAACTTTGTTGAGAATGATTTCTTTTTAACTCCACGAGCACTTTTTGAAGAGTGGGCGGCGCGGCAGAAGAGCTATCTCATGGAGAATTTCTATCGCGAACAGCGCAAACGCCTCAATGTGCTGATGAAGAATGGGAAACCAGTAGGTGGCGCGTGGAATTTCGATAAAGAGAATCGATTACCGCCGCCAAAAGAATATAGCTGGCCTGAGTATCAAGGATTTGATCGAGATGAAATTGATAATGAAGTAGCAACCGATCTCAACATGGTTCCAACTCGTACCTGGGCAACCACACGAAAAGGCGCTCTGAAACAACTTAGCTATTTTATCGATAAACACTTTGCCCAATTTGGGCCGTACGAAGATGCAATGGCCCTTGATAGTTGGTCGCTCCATCACTCTGTCATAAGTCCGTATATCAATAATGGTCTGCTCCACCCTGGCGAAGTTCTCTCTGCGGCGCTCGAAGCGTTTGAATCGGGGACAATTCCGATCGAATCAGCAGAAGGATTCATTAGACAAATTATTGGCTGGCGCGAGTATATAAATGGCATGTATTGGCATTTAGGCGAGGAATATCGGAACCGAAATGGATTAAATGCCATCCGCCCATTACTCCCGCTATTCACATCAAGCGACAAAACTGAGATGAATTGCGTTCGTTCAATCGTGCATGACATTGAAGAACGAGCATGGGTCCATCACATTCCACGTCTTATGGTTCTTAGTAATTTAGCGCTCATAACAGGCACCAATCCGCAGCAGTTCCTCGATTGGATGCGCGAACGCTTCATTGATGCCTCTGATTGGGTGATGGTTCCCAATGTGATTGGTATGGGTGTCCATGCAGATGGTGGCCAGATGATGACCAAACCATATGCTGCGGGCGGAGCATATATTTCCCGAATGTCGCACTACTGCAAAGGCTGTGTTTACGATCCTAAGTTGCGCGTAGGTGAAAAAGCTTGTCCGTTTACCACTTTATATTGGGATTTTCTCGACCGAAATCGAGAGATCTTCTCCAAAAACCATCGAATGTTTCAACAAATTAATGGATTAAAACGCCTTAGTGATCTACCAGAGTTGCGGGAGAGAGCAAAGGAAGTTCTAGCAGGCTTAGATCTTGGAGAAATCTAGATAGATTTCTTAAATCCACTTGGACATTTTGGCGATATCCCTGTCACTACGCGCTTAACTTTCCCTTTGACACAGGTAATTGATTTTTTACTCGAAACTTTGGGGGCAGCTGCAGTGGTAGTTGCTGACTTTACCTCTGGCTTGGTTTCAATGACTTTCTCTTGCGTTAATTTAATTCTGATTGTTGGCGAGGAAAAGGTGAAATTCTTTGCGCTTAAGTTCATCCAGCCATCTTTAATCGAGAGCGTTTCAGTCGAAATCTCTTGTTCGCCACCGTTAGAACCCAGAACAGATACCGACGCTTTAATTGGTGCATTCGTGAAACCATAGATACATCTCGCAGAATCAGCGCTCATTGCTAGGTCGTACGTTCCTTTGTATACAGAACCATCAACATCATGATGCGCCCCTGCAACCTTGTAGCTCATGACACCTTCTTTGAATGCAGGAGGACTCCAGCTATAAGCCATTGCATTCGTTGTCATCATTCCGTGCAACTTGGTGTTATCGCGTACCGTGCACTCCCAAACGCGATTTCCTACGCTCTGATCCATTCCCCAAAAAGATGATGGATCCATTCCCTGAAAACGCCAGGTTGGTAAAACGCTAGCGGTTTGTAGCCACTTTTCGCTGGCTTGGAAATAGCCACTTCCTTTAAGTGCAGGATTGGGAGTATGAACTCCACCTCCTGCGATACCAAAACGTGGAAATTCGAAGAGATCCGGATGATTCGAGAACTTACCCCACATAAGCCCGAGTCCAGATGTATCGCTCTCCACTCGTCCGTCGTAGTTCATCTCTTGTAGCGCTGGCGATGTGGCAAATTCACTTTTTGGAATCCACGCAACTCCACTTGGTACGTTGATTGATGAGCCACTAACGACAAGCGTGCTAGTTGTTGATGAAAGTGGCGTAACTGATGCGCGGGTATCTTTCATTCGACCAAATAACCAACCAGTTATCTTGTTATCCATTTGCATGGTTAATTCGATAGGTTGATCAGCAAAAAATGGTGCAGCCATCCCACAGCGACCGAGATCAGTCCAAATGCAATCTCGATAACTTTGGTCGACCTCTCTGTTATTTGGATTATCTATCGTTTCAAAACCATTTCGCCAAATGATGGGATAGAAATTTCCATTCTTTGTGGTGGTCGGGAGCACCTGCGCACTGAACCCAATCACAGCTATCGATGAGGAAGGTGTGGAAGGCGATTTTCGGTAATAGTTGATTTGAATATCTACTGCTACCGAGTACTCCAAAGCACTTCCTTTGATGGAATTTCCGCGCCAAACGCTAATTCCACCTCCTGCGGGAATTCGATTCGCGGCATCTCGGGGAAATTTGAAGGTATCTATCTCGTAAAGCAATTGGGCATCTTTAAGCGCTCCAGTTGAATCAGCTGTGCGCAGCGATTTAATGCATACATCCGCAATATCAGACTTTGCAGTACAGGGCGGAACTACTGCAGAAATTCTTAGATTATCCGCTGATACACATTTTGGATCATTAACCGATTCACATGCAAGGTTAGTGACAAAAGTGCCTCGACTCGCCCCCGATATAGCCGACACCTGGGTGAGCACCCGATCATCAGTGATGGTTAGAGCAGCTGCTGGGAAATTAGGCTTCAGTTTCATAGCGTCATCTTGATTGGTGAAGAAAACAATCGCGCTACTACTTTGTGGGATTGTTATCGTCAATAAAAGAGCGAAGATAACAATTGATTTTCTCATTCGTTAGCGCCATATACATCATTAAGAGCCACGAGATTTAATTCTCGATCAGATATTAATTTCAACATCGGTTTAAATATTTGCGAAGAAGTCATGTTATTTGCATGTGCTAATACAATCGATCTGTCATAAAAACTCTCTTTGGCAAGTGTCAAAATCCGAGAAGCGCGAATATTGCTGGCATCACCTAAAGAGCCAGACCAAAGCATCGGTTTGGTGTACCCAATCTCGGCTGCAGCTTCGACAACTTTTGCGTTGATACTTCCATACGGAGGACGATAAAAAGGACGAGCATCTACCCCAAAATTACGCTCGATAAAGTTATGAGCCCCCTTCAATTCTTTTTGAATTCCTTTAGTGGACAGTGTGGTTAGCGCTGGATGGTGCGCAGTGTGATTGGCTAGTTGTATTTGCCCGTTATCAACTAGCGGTTGGAGTTCTTTTTTATTTGCTAACCAAGAACCCATGGCTGAATAAACAAAGAAAGTTATCCGAAGATCGTTTTCTGCTACTAACCTGATGTATCGCTTCACTGATTCGATGCTGGTGCCATCATCGACTGTCCACGCAAGTTGTTTCACATCCGATTTCGGAAGCTCACGAATTATTCGCGCACTGCTCCCATGTGCTGACAAGGGAGCAAAGGTAGAGAGAGATGCGCCAACTGCGCCGCTTCCAAGAAGTGTGAGAAACGAGCGGCGATCCATAATTCTCCTTAACTAGGGTATTAAACCTAGTGCAGAGCCATAGACTTTATATATGAGGGCGAAAACACTCCACGGCGACGAGCGAGAACCCCGTTCTCGGCTTATGCGTTGGCTCGGTCCGGGGCTAATAACGGGCGCTGCTGACGATGATCCCTCGGGTATTGCTACCTATTCGCAAGCGGGAGCGGCTTATGGTTTCGGCCAGCTTTGGACCATTGTTTTATGTTTACCATTGATGATTGCCGTGCAAGAAGCATGTGCCCGAATCGGTTCAGCCACCTCGCAAGGTTTGGTAAAAGTTACATCTCGCGTGTATTCGAAGAAAATTCTCTTTTTAGTCGTCGCGCTCGTGGTGATAGCAAATGTCATCAATATCGGAGCAGATTTTGCAGCTGTTGGAGCTTCACTTAACCTCCTTATTCCACTTCCGATCTGGCTACTCTCCACTATTTTTATGTTAATAGTCTTAGCTTTAGAGATCTTTATTGGCTATCACACATATGCCAAGTTTTTGAAATTTCTAGCGCTGTCATTAATTTCATATGTTGTCGTTGCGTTGATGGTTACTAGTAATTGGCTTGCTGTTCTCAAAGCGACTTTTATTCCTCAGCTCGAATGGAGCTCTGCTTATTGGTATGTCATTGTCGCAATTTTAGGAACCACCATCAGTCCATATATGTTCTTTTGGCAAACAGCCGAAGAGGTTGAGGAAACAAAGTACGCACATCACCAGGAGAAATCACCTCGAGGTATCAGAGAGATTAGGCAAGATACCAGCGTCGGAATGAGCATCTCGCAAATAGGCAGTTGGTTCATGATTATCACTGCAGCCGTCGTGTTGCATGAGAATGGTGTAGTCAATATTGGTACCGCAGCAGATGCAGCGAAAGCTTTAGAACCGTTGGTAGAAGGATTTCCGTACGCTGGCACTATTGCAAAATCCCTCTTTGCAATTGGCGTAATTGGAATGGGACTTTTAGGTATTCCAGTCCTAGCGGGCTCCGTTGCCTATGCTGTTAGCGATGCATTCAATTGGCGCGAAGGTTTAGATTATAAATTGAAGGAAGCTAAGCAATTTTATGGTGTAATAATTTTTTCTACAGTAGCAGGTTGGCTCATCACTCTAATTGGCATTGATCCAATCAAATCCTTAGTTTTCGCGGCTGTCATTAATGGACTAGTCGCAGTCCCTCTCATTTTCCTGATTTCAAGAATCTCGCGTAACAGGGAAGTGATGGGTGAACTTGCTGGTCGGGGATTGTCTAGAACAATGTTGAATATTGCTTTTGTGGTGATGTTGCTCTGCGCATTAATGCTGATTGGGACCACTATTCTCAG
>JACCDM010326923.1_pt1 | contig 17335 bp, 20 predicted proteins | sample 7445851 | NCBI WGS metagenome assembly JACCDM01 (sample SAMN15323438, study PRJNA562643) | freshwater metagenome | isolation source: river surface water | place: USA:Blue River Watershed | collected 2017-08-16
GCCAAAATAATTCCAAATCAAAACTCCAAAAGCCACTCCGGTGGCCACCCAGAACGCCGACCAAATTGCAGCCTCTTTCACGGCAATCTCGTGAGCCTTGCGGTGAGCGAACAGGTCAATCAGCAGCATCACCAAGATCAACCCGATAACCGAGGTCCACATCCAGAGTTCGACGTTCATTTACACACTTTCTCGAAGGAAATTTGATTACAGAATATTATTTCCTGTATTCTATTTCCTGTCAAATCAACTTCGGAAAGTCGCCCGTGGATTCAATACAACTCGCCCTGGCAAATATCGCCTCCCCTCCCGTTTTGGCCTTCATTCTTGGGCTTTCGCTGGTCCTAGTTCGCAGCCAACTGCAGATTCCAGGACAGATATTTGATTTTCTGTCGATCTACCTGTTGCTTGCCATCGGCATCAAGGGCGGAGTTTCGCTGAGCACCACTCCAGCCACAGAGGTGTGGCTGCCGGTGCTGGTGGCTATCGGTGTTGGTTGTTTGATTCCAATCGCGGTATTTTTTGGACTCAAGCTGATTACTCCGCTGGACAAAATAAATCGTGGCGCCCTGGCCGCTCATTACGGTTCTACATCGCTGGTCACCTTCACCGCCGGTCTGGTCTTTCTAGAGAACGCTAATTTGGCGGTTGAGGGGTACATGCCCTCGCTGCTTGCCGTCATGGAGGTTCCTGGCATCATCGTGGGCATCCTGTTGGCTAAGCGGTCGTCGCGAGATGGCGCGCTGTCAACCGCGCTCAACGAAGTGTTTACCTCCAAATCGGTGATTCTTTTGATTGGTGGAATTTTGATTGGGTTCATCACTGGCCCCACCGGCTACGAAAAAGTAGAGCCATTCTTTGGCAGCATTTTCACCGGCATGCTCACGATCTTCCTGCTGCAACTGGGTATCCAGGCTGGCAAGAGCGTGAAGGAAGCGCGTCGTGCCGGCTTTGGTCTGTTGGCCTTTGCCCTGGGATTTCCGTTGGTCTCAGGCGCTCTGGGAGTTGCCATCGCCCAAGCTATTGGCATCAGTCAGGGTGGCTCGGTGGTTTTTGGCCTGCTCTGCGCGAGTGCCTCTTATATCGCTGCTCCGGCTGCCGTCAAGCTTTCATTACCCGATGCAAAACCCGGGCTCTACATCACCACCAGCCTGGGTGTAACGTTCCCGATGAACCTTTTCGTAGGCATTCCGTTTTTGACTTGGTTCTCCGGGGTGATCCTTTAGGGATCCGGCTTAAATGCAAAAACGTCCCTTTGAGGGCGTGCATCTTTTATAACCACAAACGCAAAAAACGCCCGGTTGGGGGCGTTTTTCGTTTGTGGCTAGTGAGTGATTCGAACCCCCGAAGGCTGAGCCGGCTGATTTAAGGCTATGTGAAAAGCTGTCTTCATACGGCCGATGCAGCAACTTTCCCAGTATTCAACTGGTCAAGCCGTCCTTTGCAGACATACCTCTTTGACTCCGTTTCCATGAGTTAAGGGAACAACGGAATGCGCGATTAGACCAACACTCGAAAAGTTGAACCGGTCTAGAAACGGCCGGCTAGAGCGCAAACAAGTAGGGGAAACGCACAATTATTGTGACAATAAGCAATGCAAAGTTGGCCATGACCAGCGCCAGCAAATAAGGCCTGAGCGCTAGGCCAAGCTTGCGAGTCGCACCGATTCCCCACTGGCCGTTTGCGAGCGTAAATACGAATCCGGCCCACCACATTGGAATTGCCGCAGCCCAAACCACCAAGCAATATGGGCAGAGAACCCCGATCACAAACGTGCTTTGGGCAAATAGCCACATGACGAAACCCCAGGATCCGAATAAACCAAGCACAATAAAACGCCAAAACCACGGAGCAAACTTTGCACCAGCAATGAGACCGAGGCCAAGCACAATTGGGGCGATGAAGCCGGCTACTCCAATCACAGGATTCGGGAATCCGAAAAGGGAAGCCTGCCATCGGTTGAAAAGAGCTCCGCATGATACGAATGGGCTGATGTCGCAGGCAAGTTCCAGTTGAGGGTTTTGAAGAGATCGAATTCGCTCGATCAAGAGCGCTGCAGATGCCAACCAACCGGCTGAGCCTGCGATAACAAGAAGAATTGAAAGTGAAAGCCAGGATTGGGTGTCACCTTTGACGCGGCTGTTGGTCTTCGAGTCATCGACCGTTGAGTTCTCAATCGCCATGACAACCTGCCTTTTTTGTCTGTTTCGAGACCTCAACTCTATGCCAGCTTTCCCCTCGCTAGGCGCAAGCGGGCGGTTATCATAATAACTTGGAAACAAAGTCCAGAAAGGGACCGTCGTGAAGCTAGGCATCAAATTCAAAGCGCCGATTATATTGACAGGCATTCTAATCTTCGGTGTCATCGCCGCTGTCATCGCCGCTGTCATCGCCGCCAATGTGCAGGGGGAATCTTCTTCAGGATCAGCCGAAAACAACAAAGTCTCACCAAGCTTCTCTGCCATGGGACCTGACACCCATATTCTCGATGATGCCGGGGAAGGCGCAGTGACCCTCGTCGAGTTCCTCGACTTTGAATGCGAAGCTTGTGGCGCTTTTTACCCAATCATCGAGAAGCTTCGTGAGGAATTCGCAGGAGAAGTTACGTTCGCCTTCCGCTACTTCCCTCTTCCTGGACACCTCAACTCGACCACTGCAGCGCTTGCAGTTGAAGCGGCCGCGCGACAGGGCAAGCTAGAAGAGATGTTCGCACGAATGTACGAGACCCAAAGCGAGTGGGGCGAATCTCAAGAGTCCAAGGCAAATCTCTTTCGCCAGTACGCTGCAAGGCTCGGCCTGGACCTTGCCAAATACGACGCGGACGTGGCGGCGGTAGAGACGCTTGAACGAATCGAGGCGGACTTCCAAGACGGCGTCGCGCTGGGGGTTCAATCGACCCCATCGTTCTTCCTAAATAATCAGCCCGTGCAACTCACATCTTTTGACGACCTTCGGGCGGCTATCGAAGCCGAGTTGCAACGGTGAATCACAAGACCACGAATATCACGCGATGAACGGGTCTGAAAGCGCAAACCAGCCAGCCGAGCTTCGCCGCATGGCGTTAGCACCTAGTCTGCTCGGTTCAATCGCAGCCATCGTTGGGGTTTCCGCGGTCGATAACGACATGTTCTTCTGGGTGAGTTTCGCAATCTCTTTGCTCGCTACCATCATCGGTTGGTACGCCATTGAGGCTCGCCAGTGGTGGTGGTTGCCACTAATGGCATCAATGGCTATCGTCTGGAACCCGGTTTATCCGCTCGCAATTTCCGGTGACCTCTGGCCTATTTTTCAGTACTTAGCAGCCGCCGGTTTCCTCGCAGCTGGTTTACGCATACGGGTTGCCGTCCACGCGTGACATTTACAGCGGCAGGGACTTTTACCTGTAATAGCACCTCAAAGACGCTTTAGGGCGGGGCCACTTCCCCTAGTGCATTTCGTGTGACTCCAACGAAGATGCTGGTTCAAGCTGGAATGTTGCGTGGTCAATCGCGACTGGGAAGTGCTCGGCGACACACCGTTGAAGTGCCAACGTTATCTCGGGAGCGTGCCCGTCATGGAAGCATCCGGTTTCGACCACGACATGCGCAGTCAGGACTGGAATTCCGGGAACGATTTGCGTGATGTGCAGGTCGTGAACGCCTACCACGTGGGCTTGGCCGAGTAAATGCTCTCGCACTTCGAGTAGGTCTATCCCACGCGGTACAGACTCAAGAAGCACATCCACAGCATCGCGCATCAGTAGCAATGTGCGAGGAATGATTAGCGACCCAACAATCAATGCTGCAATCGAATCGGCCTGCTGAAATCCAGTGATTGCTATAACGATTGCTGCAACAATTACCGCGACCGACCCAAGTGCGTCGGTAAGCACTTCTAGGAATGCAGCCCGCATATTGAGATTGTCACCGCGACCGCCAGAGAGCACCAAGATGGCACAGATGTTGGCCACCAGCCCGACGATGCCGAAGAAGAGCAATTCAGGACCTACTATCTCAGCTGGTCGCGTGAAACGTTGCACCGATTCAATCACAACAAAGATTCCAACGCCTAGAAGCAAAGCCGCTTGAAAAGTTGCTGCGAGCACCTCGGCCCTATGAAGCCCCCAGGTGCGGCGTCGTGTTGCGGGTCTCGCCATGAGCTTTGCCGCGAAAAGGGCCACCAGCAATCCGCCCGCATCTGTGAGCATGTGGGCCGCATCCACAAGTAAAGCGAGAGAACCGGTGATGATACTTCCGACTACTTCGGCGATCAGAACGCTGGCCGTCAGAGCAAACGCAATTGCAAGCCGTCGGCGGTTAACGTTGCCAGCTGCGTGCTTGTGATCTTCCGCGCTCATTGGTTCTTCCCTTCTGTCTGATTCTACCCCTGACCCAAGGGGGGTGTCTTCCGGTTGTTCGCTGACGACAAGCGCCAAGGTGTTTCAGTCGAAAAACATGGGCACGTCCCTAATGGTTTCCTACCTTTTGCAAACAAACTCCGTTTAAGAAGATTTGAAGCACAGGCTCCGGCACACTTGCGCCTGGCCCCTAAAAATGAGTCAAAGCTCTGACCTCAGGGGTGGTCGGACATTGAGCCCCCGTGAAGATTGCATTAGCTTCATACGACCACCACTTTGAGGATGACGCCTCCAGTTAGCTCAAGAGCTTGGGAACCTTCGTCTCTGGGGCAAACCCCACACACGCACTCGAAGAGAATCTAAACGGAATGTTGATTGGTCACATTTCCCGCGTTCAAGGGACCTGTGCGCTTAAATGCGAAAAACTCTCGATTTCTCGAGAGTTTCTCGTCTGTGGCTAGTGAGGGATTCGAACACCCTCGTGCCTAACTACATCTGAGTACAAACTGTAGCAACTTCATGCCTATAGGGGCCGTTTTTCCAAACTTTCCTTGACCCGATGTGCATGTAGATACACGCAAATGCATCGACGGCAGCACATCAAATTGCACACGCAAGATTCCAACTTCGCAGCTAGCGAACATTCGTTCTTTTTTAGTACCCCCTCCGAAGGTAGTGCTATAGTTATTACAACTGCTTCAAACGAGAGAAGGAGGACAAGTGTCCGACAACGTGGATTTCAAATGGATTTCTGAGGACTCAGGCGTCCCCCTCAGCAGCGTCTACCTTTACAACCGCACTGGCGAAGGCCCGCGTTCGTACAAGGTGGGTCGTCGCTATTGGGTAACCCGAGCCGATTATGACCAATGGCTTCGAGAGAAACGCGGTCAAGACTAAAGAAAAAGACCCTGGCTGTAACCAGGGCCTTAAATCACAACCGAACAAAGCCAGTACACCAATACAAGCCAGAAGTTGCTCCCTCAATTATATCAGGGTTCTTTCTTCTGGAGCATCACCTCTTCCCAGCTTTACGTTTTGGCCATTTGGCCAATTTGGACACAGGCCAGAGGTGCGCGTACGCGCCCTAAAGAGTAAGAAAAATTTTCTTTCTTTCTTTCTTTTTTGGCGCAAATCCGCGAAAACGCAACAGGTTTGGCCAAACGGCCAATCGTCCAGAACTAAAGAAAGATTCACATGACGAACTACAAAGAGGCTTCCCGTCTCTATCGAAACTTGGGCTGGGACGTAGTAGCCCCTTCAAAGCTTGCACCTGATTCAAAAAAACCAGCAGAGGTCGTTTTCAAAGTCTTCGGGCGCGGTAACACGGCAACCTCCGAGCAGATGGACTACTGGGAAGAGAACTTTGGGGACCGCAACTGTCTCTTAAAAATGCCCGATGGCATCATCGGTATCGACGTAGACCACTACTGGAAAAAGCGTAAGGACGGTACCTGGGAATTAAAGAAAGGTTACGACTACCTTCTTGAAGACATTGTTCGTGTCGGCGACCTTCCCCCAACATATTCCTCAACATCACGAGGCCCAATTCAACACTCACGCATTCTTTTCTACAAAGTTAATTCGGGAATCGAATTTGAGACCCAGCCGTATCCCGATGTTGAGTTAATTCAAAACCACCACCGATACGCCTGTGTTTGGCCTTCGGTTCACCCTGATACTGGCGGCGAATACAAATGGTACGACCCCGCTGGTAATGAGTGCCCTCCGCCTAAGCCTTCTGATATTTCTGAGTTGCCTATCGAGTGGTACCAACCGCTTCTGACTGCAGGTAGAAATTCGAATAAGCCTCAGAAGAAAACTTCCTCGTACTCAGGAACTTCAAATCACAAGGCTTACTCAGGGCCTGCAGAGGACTGGGTTGATGCGCTCGACGATTCTGACATGTCGTTCCAGATGCAGCTGTTCTGGAATCAAGTAGACGAGCGTTTGAATCCTCACATTGGCCACGACGAGCTTCTCTCGCTTCTTGGCAAGCTCAATCACCTCCAATTCAAACGTGGAGAATTCGGCGCTCGCCGAGTGTTTGACCTGATTATCGAGAGCTACCTCGCTCACACAAACGAGCTTCACCCAATGACGGAGCTGACTAACGCAATTAAGTACGTGGCTGGAGAGGATTTCAAATCATGTCAGAACTAACACCCGATAAGACCTATACAGAGAGTGAGTTCTGGAATGCTCGACCACTTCTAAGGCACATCAAACTTGTTGCCAGTAAAACTCGTAAGTCACCCCACGCAATTCTTGGCTGGCTTATGGTTTGGATGCTCACTCGCATCAGCTACGAGACCACGTACGTAACTGAGGTGGGAAAGGCATCACTAAACATGCTCTTCCTAATGAGCGCCGCTACTGGGGGAGGGAAATCCGCTGCTAGAAAAGTTGCCGAAGATAACTTTGCTTTTCAGGACGAGGGTTGGAGCTGCCCTTCGCCAGTCCAAGCAGGCTCAGGAGAGGCAATCCCAGATTCGTTTTATGTCGCCGTCAAGGAGTTAAACGAGGCTGGCAAAGAGGTTTGGAAAGAGGATTGGCTTAATCCAAACCACTGTCGCATTTTCTACAACGACGAGATTTCATTCCACAAGGGCAAGGCTCAGCAGAACTCAAGCACCCTAGAGGCAACTTACCTGAGCATGTACTCGGGAGACTACCTCGGGCGCACTTTGGCTGGTGGCAAAGGCAAAGAAGTGCCTGCTGGAAAATACCGCGCCATAACTGTGTTCAATGCTCAACCAGAAAACGACCCATTTCGCAGTGACGCATCGATGGCATCTGGAATGCCAAGTCGGTTACTTAATTTGAATGCGAGTAATCCAACGGCACGTGCGGATTATGAAGCTGTATCGGGTATTCCCATGCCACTGCCCTTCCAAATTCCCCACTTTGGCGGTCGGGGTGACGGCATGCCTCCTCAATTCCGCGCTTTGCCAGAGATGGAAGCTGCCCATGCAGAAGAGGACTTCCTTGCTAACGAAGGATTGCGTGAGCACGGCCGCTCTCACACACTGCTCACACGAGCCAAAACATCTTGCGTACTTGCAGCACTTGAAGGTCGCGACTACTTGGTAATCGAGGACTGGCACCTAGCGGGTCACTTAATTGAACACTCGAATGCAATCGATTGTGAAATCAAAAAGACGCTGAGCCTGGCTGCTCGCACAGAGGCTGGGAAGGCTGGTGCGATTCTCGGCGTAAAGCTCGGGGCATCTGACGAATCAAAGTACCACTACACCCTCGAACGCGTGAAGAAGAACCTTAAGAAGCATGCAGCTGATTGTGGTTACGACCTCACGCGCCCGCGGACAGACGAAGTGAACCTGAAGGCATTAGGGCCATTGAATGGAAAAATTTCTGGCCGCGATAGAGACCACGTTGAGGCCGCCTTGGACTCAATTGTCAATGAAACAAATAACAAGAAAGAAGATAGCAATGAAAACTAAAAATCTAGTTTCTACTAAAGAGCTAGGGCTACTGCAAGAAATTGTCGAGACCACGCTCGAACGTTTAGAAGCAAATAATAATGTTCACCTAGGCGATAGCGGACTGTTCATTGCAACAGTTGACCTATGCCCTGACAGCACAACCGCTTCAAAGTACTATCACTGCACCTTCACGCTTTTTGATAGCGATTTGCTTTATGCGTTTGGGCCGTCGCTCGGAGACCTGGGATTTAAGCGAGTAAAAGACTCAAGCTTCGGCCCAGTGTTTAGTTTTGGTGTTTCAGAAGACGAGCTACATGTACGTCTATATCCAATCCTGTTCAAAATTCTGGTTCTGGCCTTAGAAGACATCGGGACCCTAATTGAGGACCTGTCGCTCGAATCTATGTCGGAAAAGCGTGAAGCTCTGAATTGGGAGAAGTTTTACTTCTTGGAGCCAGAGACTGAGGAGGCTATCTAATGAATACCAATAGAGTTCCTATCGCCTGGCTGCCTGCAGATAATTTCCTTGAGCCTGCAGAGAATAAGTTCCTTGACCTATTCACAGACCTCATCTCAGCTGGCCCATCATTCAAGGTCAAGTTCTACACCTTGAACGAAGACCGCTACGAGCTTGCCGTTGAGGCGTCCATCGTAAGAAATCCAGGCGCTGTAGAAATTGGTCTTCAGGCTTCAAAGCGTCTGCAGAACAAAGCCAATGTTCCTGAGCTCGAACGACGTTCGTACAAGCGCAACCAGCCAACTTCAACTAAGTGGACGCGAACCATGGCTGGAGCTCCTGCAGCTCACATGGTCTCAAATCATTTATTCAGTGGTTTGAAGCACCTGATTGGGTTTGAAACAGATATGTGGTTTAGCGTTTCGGCAGAGAGCAACCAGGCGCAGCAGATTCTTGATGCTGTCCTATCAAAAGACACTTCGCTGACCATTGCGGCTCACGGAGGTGTCTACCGCTTTTAGCAGCGAAATAGGTATATTCCACGAGCGGTTGTCGCTCACTTTGTACATAAGAAAATGAACGTTGTTAATCTATAAGGAGACTCCACGTTCTTAGTACCTTAGGCCCTCAGAGTGAGCGACAATTTTGCCTTGCCCCTAGGCACTTCTCACAGTTGTATCCCAGCCGTTAGAACAGAGAATGTCATCAATGGCGAAATAGTAAACGCCTTCACTATCCGTTCCAATCTCCACAGCCTCCCCTGACCGAAATTTAGGGGCACTTATTACGTGAGTTTGACTGCCTAAGTACAAGTCCTTTTCGTCGGAGACGGTGAACGAGATAAGCACGTCAGATGAGCAATGTGCTGTCTCTCGAATTACAAGAAATACGCAGGAGTTATAGATGTTGCAATCAGGCGAGGGCTCAAACCACCAGGCATCAAAATATTCATAGCTCCAAACTTCCTCAGTCTCGAATGGCAGAAGCTCACTAGTTGAACCCAATTGAGCCTGAACAATCAAAGCAATACAGCTCGTCAGCGCACTTAGGCTCGCACCTATTTTCCAGAACATCACGTGTCACACCCTTCTTAGGTGCAAGGTTAAGAGACACATACGACTTTTTAGTCGGTGCTTGGCTCTTGGAAGCGCAGTTCACGCAGAAGTATGTTGCTGAGCCGAAAGAAATTGTCACTTCAACCAGATAGAGCTCACACGTAGGGCAAATTGTCGTCATATCTCCAACGGTCACAGGATATATCTAGAAGCGCTTGAGTTATCCACAAGGGTGATTGCCCATAACTTGCGCGATGGGGCGTCTACGAGCGCTACAAGCCCTCTCAGGATATTTCTGGAAACAAAACCAAGAGATGCTGTCATCTGCATAGACCTGCTCACCCAGCTAACGGAAAAAACGCTCGACCATAGCAGGGTCTATTTTTTAGTCAACAAACGAGCTTGATTCTCGTTTCGAGCCGAATCCAAGAAGGCTAGTTGGCTTTTTGACCTGACCGCCAGAAATCAACGAGGTTCTTTATTGACTCTTTGAATAACTGAGGAGCTTCGACACCGAGGACAATTCGACCCTCAGAGTTGAGAAGCAGGCTTACTTCGATGTGGTCTATTTTCTCGCCCGAACCACCGTATAGAACGACTGTCCTTAGAACTTTGTATTCGGGGTAATAGTGCTTTAGATATGTTCGTTCAATGTTTGTGAAAGTTTCTAGCTGCTTAATTCCAGCCAGAACATTTACCGTTCGCTCGCCCTCGATGTTAATCAATTCCAAGCGTGCTACGTCAATGACGATTAGGTCTGGAATGGCAATTTTCTCTGCATCTTTTGGCATGTAGCCATCATCATCAGACAAGCGCTTGCCAACTGCTAGGGGAGTTCCGTCCGCAGTGTAGAAATAGCCCCGTTCGCACCCTGCGTGGTTTTCATAGATTGAAAAACCTTCTGAAAACTCTTCGACAACGAGGTGAACAAAGATTGTCCCCAGCTTTTCGCCAGTGGTCTCGAAGCGCCAGTAGTCTTCAGGGTACTTTGCCGCAGGAACGGCAATCCCTTCAATTTCCAGATTCAGGTGGTTCGCAATCTGCACAAATTTATTTGCTGGCCTAACCATGTGCTCAGACAAACCATGCTGGGTTATTTGAATTCTCTTCGTCCAACCTAGTTTTCTCAGTGTTGCTGAGATTAGAGAAAGCGCACCGATGTTTGGGTCGTGGGCGAGACCTCCTGCTTTGAAGAGTCTTCCCGAAACAGTTATTAGGTCTTCGCTGACTTTCTCGATGAGGATTGGAACGTTTCCAGCTGGTGGCCTTCTCATCTGGGCTTTATAAGCGATTAGCTCATCTACAGAACTCCAGGCATCTACAGATTCGAGGCTGTCTGTCTTTCCCATGAACTGTACGCCAAGTGTTCTGAAGCAACGTGTGCCAAAAACATTGGTCTGTGTTGGTGAAGATTTTTGAGCAATCTGCAGGTTGTAGAGCATCGTCATGTCAACGCCTGGATAAAAAACGTCAAGGTAGACAAATTTTGTTGCTCGCTGAAAAACCCCAGTATTTCGACTCTCGGAATCGTCCGTCTTTGTTTCTTCGATTGCATATAGGGGTCGGTCTAGTGCTGTAGGTGCTTGGTCCTGAAAATAAACCAAGTAGTCCACGAAACTTGAGTTTCCAGAGATGATGCGCAGGTAAACATTCTCAATAGCTGGTGAGGTGACGCCGACAATTTTGTATGTGGACGTAAATAGCGAAGACTCATCCAGCATGGGAATGATTCTCAGTGTGTCGAAGAATGCGGCTATCCCTTGGCCTTGAATAAATTTGTTGAGAATTTGGCCGACAACATCTTTCTTCGGCCTCTCCTCAGTAAGAATCCAAAGTGTCTTAGACATGGCTACGCGGTCTTTCGGAAAATCATTATGTACTGGTGAATTTGATTTGCTACGTACGCATATGGATAGCCATACGGGTAAAGATTTACCGACTGGTCTGCCCAAATCTTTGTTCCCAAGTACTGCAATCCTGCAATCGAATTCAAGTCTTCGATTACACGAGCATGCAAGAGATTCGTATTTGCCTTATCGGGCTGCAAATCCTTAATAAAGACAACTACATGCCCCTTGTGTTTTAAGTGCGGGAGCGCGTCTTCAACGCTCTTTTTGAAAACTGGATAGAACTCCTCAATTTGAAGGTTTCCAAGGTCTTCATCAAGGTCCGTGAATGGAGTTGGAGCAGTGTCAAGTTTCCGCTTTGCAGACTCACCAGTCTTCTCTCGATTCATCATGTCGCCGTATGGTGGGTCGATGGCTATCAGAGAAAACTTCTCCCCTGCCAAAGTTTTCAAGAGCTTGGTTGGTTTTCGCAGCAGCTCCATTGAATCTGCCTTAATCGTCACCTGCTCATTAAGTCCCAGTTCAGCATTAGCTTTTTTGTAAACCTCAATGTAACTGCTGCTTAAATCAATTCCGACAGCTCTGCGATTTGCCAAACTCGCGCCAAGAAGGGTTCCACCAACGCCCATGAAATAGTCGAGTACTAGCTCGTTTTCTTTCGTGAAAAATTCGATAATCTGGCGCATCAGTTGCGGAGGTTTTGGCGACGGGTGAACCTTACGAATTCCATGAGCATACGATTCAGGTCCCGAAGTTGGATACCTGGTGCTAATCACCGAGTTGAGGAAGAATGTCCACTCCCCGCCTGAAAGGTCGTTGAGAGGGTTGCCCAAGTGATATTTGCGGCCATCTTGAACTTGTATTACCTGGCCCGAAGTGCCGATGATTGTCGCGGTATCAAGTTGGTCTTTTACCCAAGTAGGTAGTTTCGCAATTTGTTGTTTCGTGAGAATTTTCTTGGCAGGTGCACTTTCCTTAGATGCATCATTCTTGGCGATACGGCCTTTGTTCTTTTCTTGACGGACTTTAGTCTCGACAAGAGCATTAAATGACGTAGCCAACTCAGTCACTAAATTTTCATCTGCTACGAGACCCTTTTTTTCTAGAAAAGCGGCAAGGGCTTCTAGGTCTAGTATCTGTGGCTTCTTCATTTATTAATCGCAATCAGGTATTCGAGAACATTACGTTCATCATTGGCAGTTCGCTTATAACGACGGTAGGGAATCTTGGTGAAGTTGAGCGTAGAAACATCACCATGTTTTGAGACAAGCTCTGTAAGTTGCTCTTCACTGAGCAATCCGTCACTGCTGTAACTGATGACAATTGTCTTGAAATTCGCATGTCCCAGAAGATAATCGAAGGATTCATAAACCGAATTCTTTCGGCAGTAGGCAGACTCCCCTGATTTATCTACCCTTGTACCTGTGACGCCTTTGAGCTCTGGTTCATCGTACCGTGCTAGGGATTCAAGGACGTGATAGTTGCTGGAATATTGGCGGCCGTTATAGGGCGTATCTAAGTACAAGACATCGCCAGAAATGCGGTGAATGAGCTCATTCGCATCTGAATGGAATACTTCATTTTTTTGCGTTGACTCGGTAATTTCAAGGTGCTTCAGGGTAATTGGTTTGAGCGCTCTGGAGTCCCAATGCTTTAGGAATGCCCCATACGTGCCCGTTGTATTTGATACAGATGGGACATCTTCAATCAAGCTTGCCAAAAAGTAGTGGGATTCGCTTTTCGATATTTCTCCCGCTTGAAGCCAGAGGTCTATCGTCTGCCTAATTCTGTCAATTTTTAGCGCGTTGCTAACGGATAGATATTGGCGACCCGCATCTCCAGCTGGACTGTATGAAATTGCCATGAAGTCAGAGGGTGCGACTTCCGAATCATCTACCGAAATTGAGTTCAGATATTCAATCGGGTCCATGCCAAGTTTCTTTGAGAGCTTTGAAAAACTAGGACGCTTAGGCAAGCCGTTGTACGCAGAGTTCAAGACATATGAAAAATACAAAATGTCGTTACTTATAAGTTGGTGGGTCCGTTTGAACTCACGACCGACCACACCTGTACCTGCAAAAATATCGCAGAAGACCTCAGATTTCGGCGCTTGAGTTTCCACAACTGAGCGTATTTCAGAAAGCAAATTAGTTTTTGACCCGATGTAACGCATCTAACATCACCTGCCAGTCAAGAAATTTGGATTACCCGCGGAACCTACAATCTCGATTGCGAAGCAAGCGAAGAGGTTATTACTTCAGATTGTACTTGCGCTCACAGACATCTTGATGGAATCAGTCTCTGGACACTGAGGTTCATAGGAACAATCAGCTGTTATTGGTGCTCTGAATCTTGGCTGTCGTCGAAGTATTCAGCGGCATAGCCGCCCGAGTAACCCATACCTTCATAACCACCAGGGCCTGAATGAATGTTCCCCTCATGGCCAGCACTGTCAGTTGCTGTATCGGATTCAACTTGCGGCGTAGTGTTTGAACTTCGATAGCCCAAAAGAAACCCTAGACAACCTGGATTGTTGTTTGTCATAAGCCACCTCCTTGATAAAAATAGGTGGGGCCTCTGACATTTTTAGTTTCCTCTGGCTCGCTTTGGTGAAGAATCGCCTTTGTTCTTTGCATGGGCACCAGGTAGCGCAATGTATTTTGCGATTTTTGAGATGTGGAAGTTGGCGTTGGTTCTAGACCAATTCATGTAAGTCATGATGCTGGCTCGTGGGCTCCCCCAGCTAATGTGTTCAAACCAATAAACCTGGGCGAGAAAACTAGGCCCTTCAAACCTTGCGACTGGATTAGTCGCGACATTTGACCAAAGTTCGGAATTTGGCACAGTTTCCACAGCGATTGCCCTAATAACCGCTGGCAGAGCTAACTGAGTTAGTGCCTTCGTGGACACGAATGTCCCGTTGTTTTGAACTGAAATGCTCTGAATTTCTATCTTGTCTCCAGTGAATATGCATTCGACCACTGCAGAAACCTCAAGGTCAGGATAGGTGACCCTGCGAGTTAGCGTTCCAGGTATGGACTGCTGGGTCCCTGTCTCCTGGTCAAACGGGCCGAATTCGACTCGGGGACCGTCCGCTACGCCAGTGGACTCGATTGTGAAAACTATTGACATTCCTTCACTCTACTAGAACCCCTTCCAAAGAGGGTATTGACAAGTCAAGAAATGCTCACTAATGTTTTGAATAGTACCCCCTCCGAAGGGAGTCCTATAGAAACTACTAACGAAGCTCCTGCCTCCAGGACTTCAGAATTTGGAGCAAAACATGTCACTAGAAGATATCGGCAACTCAGAGGACGCGGTGATTTCGCGCTCGCAGGCTGCACACTTACTCAAGTGTGACCCCCGCACCATTTCTCGTGGGATTGCCGACGGTTCCATTCCAGCCATCAAGCTGGGTCGCCGTCAGGTTATCCCTCGCGCCCCATTCCTAAAGCTACTTGGTTTGGTTGGAGGTGAAATCTAATGGCTAGGAAGAAGACCCGCAGTTATGGCAAGGGTTCTGTTTACGCATACAAGTCAAAGGCGGGCACCCGCTACCGTTGGCAGGCTAGTTTTCGCATTGACCCTGATGACGAGAACAGTCCATTGGAGCGTTTGTCCAAGGGAGGATTTGAATCCATGGCGCTTGCCAACGAGGACATGCAGTTAGCACTGGTTGAAGCAAAGAAGGGGCTCAGCCCAAAAACAAGTTCTGAAAAATTTGGAGCCTACTCTTTGAAGTGGCTCGGCATTCAGAAGTTGGCAAACTCGACTATAAAGGGCTACGAAAAAATAATTCGCGTGCACTTGAATCCTGCATTCGGTGACCTAACCTTGAGTCAGATTTTGCCCAGTGCCATTGCCAAGTTCTACAAAGAGCTGGGGACTTCAGGCAACAAAGGTCGGCTAACCAAAGGTCAACCATTGTCAGCCAACTCAGTGAACAAGATTCATATCGTTCTCGGCTCGATTTTAGATGCTGCAGTTGCTGATGGACTGGTAAGGGTCAATCAGGCACGTAACAATCCAAAAATTGTTCAAGCGCCTACGGGCCGTTCAATCCGCATGCAGAAAAAAGAATTAAAAACTTGGACCACACAGGAAGTCACAGATTTCCTGAGATGGAACAAGGATGTTTATGCGGATGAGTTCTACGCGCTTTGGCACACTTACTGCTGGTCTGGCATGCGTCGAGGCGAGGGTGTTGCACTCCAATGGGACGACATCAACTTCGAAACAGGAGTTATCTCAGTTAGACGAGCCTCGGACTCTGGCCTCAGAAAAGCTGTCAAGCAGACTAAGACCTACAAGGAGCGGGCAGTCCTTATGGACGCTGACTCATTAGCTATTCTGCGAGCGCATAAGTCAGTTCGTGCGCTGTTGGGACTTCAGTTTGTGCGCGGTGACGCTTATGTGTTTGGGAATCTTGATGGCAGTGTTCGCAATCCAGGCGACATCGGCGAAAAATGGTCAAAGACGCTCAAGAAAGCACAGGCTGAGATTCCAGGTCTAAGCCACCTAACTATTAAGGGCATTCGTCACACTCACGCGACTTTGCTTTTGGAAGCTGGCGTTAGCGCGAAGGTAGTGCAAGAACGTCTCGGCCACAGCAATATTTCTACTACCCTCGATATCTATTCACATGTGACACCCACTTTGCAGCAGTCTGCTGTAGAGGCTTTAGGTCGTTACTTGAAAGCCTGACAAAACGAATAGCGAAGAGATTTGCCCCCGTAAATATTTTTATAGTCGGGGGCACTTCTTTTTAATCGAAAGGGTCCCAAGGAATTTCGACCTGCCAACCCTTAGCTGTTATCTCTTCGAGCTCTAGTGTTAGCTCCTCCCACATCTCTTCCAGTTCTTTTGTGTTTACCCGAGTGGCACAATCTGCCTTGTCGAGACCAAGCGAGATTGCAATGGTCATATCTTTGAGCTGCTTTGAGGTTACGGTCATTTCAACCTCACCTATTTTTCTGTTCTGGAAAGAATTTCTGCGCCAGTTCATTAATGAATCGGTCTTTATCTTCTTGACTCAATTTTTCATAATCACTAAGCATGGAAAAGAAGAGCTTCTTTGGCGGGTCAAATTGTGGAGAGACAGAGACCACAACTCCTTTATCGCCGTAAAAAGGAGAATCCCAGTCATACCAAGTGAATTTGACCTCGGCAAGCTCGTGAACGGCTTCAAAGACAAGTGGCCGCTTATTCTTCTTGACGGCTATCCTTGCTGCTTCGATGATGTCGGTACCAGCAGGCTGGCCAATTGCACCTAGGAAAGCACCATACTTTTCTGGTGCCAAAAAGTGAACACATTCCGAATCTGGTTCGTTGCAACTAATTTGAACGCCGCCTTCAACAGCCTCAAACTCCACTTGTTGGTAGAAGTATTGAGTGTCACTTGGGCGCACACAGAATGAAAAATGGAATTTTGACAACTAGCTCCCTTCACGGGCGGGGGACCAGCCTTGGTGAGGCAGCCGCCTACATTTGGAATCTACCTATCCCCTAGGACATTTATCTCTAGCGGTCACCTAGCTGCTCGTTCGGTCTGATTTATGAATCAAACGGCCGTTAAAAGTCCATAAAAAGTGGTCTCTGCACATGAAAATGCACAACGAGTAGCAGAAAACCCCGCTAACACTGTTGTTTACCAGTGTTTGCGGGGCTTCCCTGGGTGGCTAGTGAGGGATTCGAACCCCCGAAGGCTGAGCCGGCTGATTTACAGTCAGATCCCTTTGGCCGCTTGGGTAACTAGCCAGATGCACTTTCGGTCGCCTGTATTCAGCCGATCGAAGGTGCGTTAGAAGTTTAGCCCATCTTTCAGGGTTTAAAAAACCGCGCAAGCGGTTACAGAAGATTCCACTACGATGATTTTCAGAGGGTTTTACAAAAAATCCCCCGAATTTACAGGAATTTCATGGCTGGCATTGAAGATGTTGCAAAACTTGCAGGCGTATCGACCGCGACCGTTTCTAGGGCACTGAGCGGCAAAGATCACGTTTCAGATCGCGCACGCGCCAAGGTTGAAGCCGCGGCCGCAGAACTCGGCTATGTTGCATCTCATTCCGCTTACACTTTGGCCACCGGCCGCAACCGCAACATCGGTGTTGTTTTGCCATACATTGACCGCGGGTTCTTTTCGGCGATGCTCGAGGCCATTGAAAACACCCTGATCGAGCACGGCTACGACCTCACCC
>JACCDM010116882.1_pt1 | contig 17334 bp, 37 predicted proteins | sample 7445851 | NCBI WGS metagenome assembly JACCDM01 (sample SAMN15323438, study PRJNA562643) | freshwater metagenome | isolation source: river surface water | place: USA:Blue River Watershed | collected 2017-08-16
ATTGCTTGAGCGGCACTTCTCGTCGCTCGACGTGCCCGCTGTCGTCGAAACGCACCGTGAGGTAGTACGCATTGCGCTTGAAGATGAGCCCCTCGACGCACGCCTCACGGTCGATCACCGTCGCCTTGAACCTCGCTGTTTTCATGGCGTTCTCTCGCGCTCGCTCGCCTTGAACTCGATGCGCCACACCCACGGGTTCGTTGCGTCGCCGTCGGTCGACTGCATTCTCTCGACGTTCACCTTCACCACGTCGAGGGTGATGCGCGATGCCCACTGCGGCATATGAATCGACGGGCGCCATCGGCCACCCGGCGGTTTGCCGTGTAACCGGTCCGCGAGCGGCAATCACACGTCGTCGGCGTAGGTGGCGCGGTACGCTACAGCGTCCGGGTCGCACTGGTACAGGTACTCGTCGCCACCGTAGTAGGCCCACGTTTCCCGAACGTAGAGTTGATCGCCCACGCCACCGTAGGGGCAGCGGACCCACCCGAGCGGCCCGCCCTTCGGGTGTTCGAGTTGCACGCCGAGCGCGCCGCGAACGCTGCACACTTCCGCACTCGGACTGGCGGTGATTAGCGCGGGCGTGAGCCACGCGGACTGCTTGCCGCGCGCAGCCTTCACCTCGCGTCGGAACACGTTCTGTTCCCCTGCGAGAACCGCGCGAACGTCCCGCTCTGCGAGTGCGATCGAGCGCATCGTTCGCTTGCTCACCGCTCCTTCTCCTTCGGGAACCGCTTGCGGTGCATCGCCACCGCTTCTTCGAGCGTCGGGTGGCCCGTGATCATCGTGGCCTCGCGCGTTCGCGGCGAGAGCGTGATGCGCAGGTAGCGCATCGCGGGCGTGACCTCCGCGCGGATCGCGTGATCGTGCGCGAGGAACGCGAGTCGCGTGAGCGTCGAGAAGTCGAACGACGCGAGCCCGCCGTACATCGTGAACGTGACGTAATCGCGGCTCCAGTCGACCTTGCGCAGCCCGCCGCCGCTGCTCGGGAAGTGGTGCATCCCGTCGAACCACGCCTCGACGAGTTCGGCGCAGCGGGCGCCGTTCGCCGAAACGTTCGTCACGCCGATGGCGCGCAGGTAGTCGGCGGCGCTCATTCTTGGCACCCCGCCAGCGTTGCGAGGTTGTCGCGCGCTACGCACTCCTCGCACGCCTCCTCGATCGCGTATCCCGCGGGCACCATCCCGCGACCGCCGCACGAGGGGCACGCACTCCCGGCGCAGCGGATGTACTCCCGAACGGCATTGAGCAGGGCCGCGTTCTCGGCGGCGAGTTCCGCCCGCGAGCGTTCGCCCGGTTCGATAACCTCGACGATAAGCCACTGGCGCTCCAGCGCGAGTTGAAGCACCGCGAGGCGCTGCGTCTCCCAGTAGCTCGCGCCGTCGTCGTCTACGCCATCCGCGAGCCACCCGTTGCGGCGTGTGCGCAGCTCAACCTCGTGCGTCTCGCCCGCCTCGTCGACCACCCGCCACGTTCTGCTGTTCGCTTGACCCATCACGTCGTCTCCGTGTTCGTCGCTTCGGGGATCGGGAGCGCGCCGAGCACCTCGACGAGTTCGAGGGCCTCTTGAAACCGCCCGTAGCCCTCCTCGTCGTCAGCCGCTTCTTCGTCGGTGACGCTCGCGTCGAGTTCCTCCGCGCGGCGCCTCACGGCGGCAACGGTGGCGTCGCGCATCGCACCGGCACCTTCGGCCCGCGCGGCGGCGAGCGCCGCAGCCATCGTCGAGCGAAGCGCGTACACGGGGCGCTCGCCACGCACCAGCGACTCGGCGTCGTAGATGGCCTCCGCGTACTCCGGCGCGTCGTTGACGAGTTCGTCGGCGTTGTCGCGCAGCATCGTCGCGATGCGCTCACGTTCCGCGGCGAGCGCCTCCGAGCGTGACGCCTGCCCCGGCGCGAGCACCTCGACGGCGTTCCATTTGTGGTTCGCAGCGAGTTCGAGCACGGCGTGCCGCGCGCTGTTCTGCGAGAGCATCCCGCCGCGCCGGTCCGCGTGGCAGTATGTATGCCAGTACGGGAACGATCGGTCGGTGACGCACGTCACCTCGACGATGCGCTCCTCGCCGGACTCTTCGACCACGCGCCACGTTTCGACTTGTTCGTCGCTCACGTCGCCACCCCGCTATCGTCGCTGATCGGTCGCGCCACGGGCGCTTCGGGCAGTGGGAGAGCGCGGATCATCCACGCGACGAGTTCGCACGCGCCCGCGTGAGGGTGCGCTTCGAGGAGGTACGCGATGCGCGCTTCGGGCGTGTCGAGCCTGCCCGCGGGCGCCTTCGCTGCGATCGCATGGATCACGGCCAGTTCGGCGGCAGTGACGCCGCCGTTGCCACGCATTGCCTCCGCCACCGCACGATCGCGCATCTCGCGCGCCCCATCGGCCCGTGCCGTCGCGAGCGCCGCACGCTCGGTGTCGAGCATCGCGGCGAGGTCGAGCATCAGCGCGTCGGCGCTCTTGCGCTCGGTATCGAGCGCCGCGGTGAGTCGTTCGACCTCGGCGTGTGCGTCGCGCAACCGCAGGAGCGTCGCGTGAAGCGACGCTGCCATCTCACCGCGCGTCGGCTCCCCCGGTGCGAGCACTTCGGCGACGGACCATTGAGCCAGCCACGCGATCCGCTTGACTGCGAGTTGCGCGCTGCGGGACGAGAAGTCGGCCATCGTTCCGCTTCGCGCCCACCATTGCCCGCCGCCCGCTTCCGTCCGCTCGACGATCACCTCGTGGCGCTCACCGGAGTCGTCGACCACCACCCACGTTTCGCTCACTTCACACCTCGCTTGCGGTCGATGCACTCGACGATCGCCAGTGCGACCGCCGCGACTTGTACCCACTCCTCGCGCGACTCGTCGCTGGCCTCGCCGTGCTCGACGCCCGCCTCGATGGCCTCCGCGACCTCCTCGATGATGATGTGCGTGTACGTTCCCTCGCCGTCTCGGTGCGCACGGTCACACCGTTCACGGGCTTCGTCGGCGCCGAGAATGCCGAGCCGCTCGCACTCCTTCTTCGGGGTAGTGAACCCGCGACGCGCGGCCTTGCCGACGATCGGGTGGTTCTGCTCGCCCCACTTGAAGTCCTGCCGCTCGCGCTCCGCGAGAACGTCGCCCCACGCAACCAGTTGCGCGCCGATGAACTCGATGCCCTTCGCCAGTTCCGCGAGCACTCTCGCGAGAACGCCCTTCGTCCGATCGTTCACCACTTGACTCGCTCCATCGCCTCGGCGTCGGCTTCTCGCTGCGCTTGATCGGCTTCGTCCGTGACGTTCCACCACCACGCCTCGACGTCGGGCACCGACGCCGCGAGGTGCGCGTCGAACTCGTCGGCGTCTACCTCGCGCCCGCCCTCGTGAACCGCCAGCACGTCCGCGGTGGGCGGCTCGGGCGGGTTCTCGTGGTTGCCGCTCCAGCCCGCGCGGACCTTGAGCGTGAGGTCGAACGTGCGCGACCCGATCGTGACCGTGTGCTTCATTGTTCCTGCATCTTCGCCACGCACGAGTAGCAGAAGTCGATGGAATCGTTGCACTCCCACCCTTCTTCGATGGCGTTGCGCACCAGCGCCTCCGTGTCGCCCGCGTCGGCCATGACGCGGTAGCGGTTGCAGTTCGCGCCATCGCACACCAGCCACGCGACGGACGTTCCGCCCTCCATTTGGCCGAACCGCTTGCCGTTCTTCTTCGCGTTGACGAGAACCGTTCCTTCGTTGACTCCGTTGCTCATTCTTGAACCTCGCAGCAGCAGTGGTCGGCGGTGCAGAGCCAGTAGTCGAAAACGTAGTGGCTTCCCACGTCGTGAGGGCGCTGCGCGCTCTTGCCAGGGCACGAAGAGACGGTCACGCGCTCCGCCTTGTAGGGCGCGAAACCGCTACTCCGCACCATATGGATCGTGACGCGCTTGCGTGGCGCCACCAGCGCGAGCGTCGCCTTGCGCTCCTCCGCTTCGATGCGGTCGGCGCGACGCAGGAGAATCCAGCGCCACAACAGCGCGATGAACCCGCGCGGCGGCGGGGCGTTGACGATATCGGCGGAGCGGTACGGACCCTCGTTCATCGCAGCCCCGCAGGCATCACTTCGGCGCGTGACCCGCGCAGTTGCGACGTGCGAACCGTTTGCTGGCAACCGCCGATGCGCAGCGACGTGTACTCGCGGTCGGAGGCGATCACCTCGCCCACGTCGCCGACCGCGTACACGTCCGTGCGGTCGATCAACCGAACGGTCGCGCCGCGCGCGAACGGGCCGCGCATCGCGATTTCGTCGAGCGCGAGCATCGAACGGAGCACGGCGTCGGAGAGCGTCACCGGGCCACCACGGGGTGAACGCAGTAGCGGAAGTCGACGTTGCCGAACTCCCCCGTCACGAGTTGCCCGTCGCACGGTTTCTCGGACGGCGTGTGAATCAACAGGCCAGCGATCACGCAAATCGCCATCACCATCAGAAGCAGCGCGGTTTCCTTCATGCGCCTTCTACGTCCGTCGCCACGCCGTTCTTCACCGACGCCGCCGATTCTTCGGTGAGCAACTGCGCGACGGCGCCGTCGCGGCACACGCCGCTGATTCTGGTCACGCGCTCGAACTCGGAAACGGCGGCGAGGTAGTCGGGCGATGCGAACGAGAACAGGTACTCCTCGCACACCTTCGCCCATCGGTCGCCGTGGCAAGGGCGCCACGCCGGTTCTGCGCAGCGCGCCGCCGCGCCTTCACCGCACGATTCCGCCGTCCGTCCGCACCTCACCGCGCCACCTTCACTGCGAGCGTGCCGCCGAGCGCACGCACCGCGGCGTCGCTGCGTTCGAGCAGCGGGCACACGAGGCCCGCGCCTCCGGCCTTCTGCGCGTCCGTGCGGCTGTTGATGAACGCCTCCAGCAGCGCGGCGCACTGCGTCGCGGCGCTCGCATCGTCACCGTGCACCGGAGCGTACCCGCCGAGTTGCACGTCGGAGAGCCACGCGAGCGTTCTGGCGACGTGGGCGATATCGTTCCACGCCTTCGCCACCGCTGGCGCCGTGAACGTGCCCACCCTGCGCGCCGTCGCCGTGTCGATCACCGTTGAGAGTTCGTCGCACGTCGATGCCGTTTCCACTTGCTTGCCGAACGTGAGTTGCATCAGTCTCTCCATTCATATTCCGCGGGGCACACGAACCACTTGACGGGGAGCCCCGCCTTCTCCGCCATATGCGCGGTGTAGCGAGTGCCCCCGTGGCCCGCGGAGTACCGCTTGCACCACGGGGCAATCAGCGCCACCGTGAGCACCCTCGCGCCCGCATCGCGACGGCCCACGGCCCACTCGATCATGGCGTCGTTGCGCCGCAGCGGGTGACCGTCGTACTCCGGCACAACCGACGCGATATCGGGGTGCGGGTCGCCGCACACACGCTCGGGCGGCGGGTCGAAGAGCCCCATGCGCCAGCGCGCCATCATGCGACCCTTGCCGCTTGGGAACACCAGCGACGGGATCGTTGCCTCGCTCGCCGCACGTTCCGCCGCGTGGTCGCCGCCCTCCGCGTCGCCGTGAACGAGAAGGTACGGTGCCGCGCGAACGAAGCCCGTGAGCATCGTGCAGAAGGCCCACGCACACGATCGTGGCGTGTCGCGCAGCGCGATGCTCCCGGTGACGACGACGATATCGAACCGTCGCTGCTCGGCGGGCACGCGCAGCATCAGCGCATCGCGTCCTTGACGATCATGGCGATCAGGGAGGCGAATTCGCGACGCCGCTTGCCGCGCAGGGTGTCGCAGTGCCGCAGGAGCACCGCCACGGACGACGGGATGTCGCTCGCGGGCTGCGACGGGGCGACGGGCACCGCGGGTTGTTCGGGCGCACTGGCGGGCATCGCAGGGGCCACGGGCGCCGTCGCCGCGGCGGGCTTCGGGTCGGAGAAGAGCGTGCGGGTGCTCTCCGCGAGCTTCACCACGTCTCCACCGGGCACGATCGACTCCGTGGTCTCGCCGGGGAAAATGTACCGCAGCCCCATGCGGCAGGCGTAGGCTCGAACGGTGCCGTCGGCGCGCAGGATCTTGTGCGTCGCGGCGAGCGAGCACGGGTCCGGTTCGCCGCCGTCTTCGCGAACGTGCGCAGTGCAGGCGATCGGGTTCATCGAGTCACCTCGGCGGCGGTGGCGACGGTCGAAGGAACGACGGGGCGGTCGGCGCCGTCGCCGAGGGCCATCGGGAACGCCGGAGCGCCAGCGATGTACATGGCGATCACTTGACGCATCGGACCGGCGATCAGGTCGACCGCGGCGTCGCCCACGGTCGCCATCGACTTGACGCGGAGTTCACGGGCGAGCCTCGCGTTGATGTTCGCAGCCTGCGAACCGGGCGGTGCGGGCATCGCCGAGAGCCCACCGGAGAGGATCGCCGCCACGATCGCCGTCCCGAGTTCCGTGTCGAGGAACGCGGCGATGCGGGCGCGGAGCGAGTCGTCGCCGGGGCCGAGGTGCCGCGAGAGCAGCGCCACGATCGGTTCCTTCGTGAGTTTCACGAACTGCGAGCCCGCGAGCATCCACGCGGCGGCTTCGGCGTCGGCCTTGACGGTATCCATGATCGGGGTCGGGGCGGGAGTTTGCGGTGTCATCGTCGGCGTTGCCTTCTGTTCGGGTGTGGTGTTCGTGATGGAGAGGTTGATGGGCGCGGGGCAGTCGGTGAGCGTGATCGCGTCGCGGGAGCCCCATACGAGGTAGTCGTTCGTGGGCACGGGTGCGGCGTTCGTGGCGGGCGGAACGAACGTGGGCATCGTGCGGAGGCGTTCGATCAACGCTTCGCGAGCCTCGATTGCCGTTGCCCGTGATTCTCTCATCGTATAGAAAACATCGCTCGACACGGAAACGTAGGGCATCTCCTTGTTTTCGCCAGCGCGGATCTCCGCTCCGACGCCGCACACGCGAATCGCTTCGCGGTGCAGTTGTACGTTCAGCGCGTCGAGTACCCCTACTTCGTTGCTCACGCCAGTTGTACGCTCCGGCGCCGCCGTCGCTTCACTCGCCGCGACGGTTTTCGACGGGAGGCAGAGAAGGTGCGCGAGAGCGTGCCGGAGCAACTTGTCGAAGTTGCTATCGTTCCACACGAGGAGTTCCGCATCCCCCTCGCGAACGGCCGCATAACCGGCGTTGCCGTTGGGCGCGAACCGCGCCTTCGGCCCGAACGTGCGTCGCACTTCGGCGTCGATGCGCGTGAACGAAGGGGTGTCGGTTTTCAGCGCCGTGAGCCACGAGTGCGCTTCGTTCGCGGCATCGCGTGTATTCGCCGACGCGGACGATGCGAACACCGCATGCTTGCAGTCGCCGAGTTGCGACGTGACCACGATGCATGGTTGACTCGTCTGCGCGATCAACTGCGCGTCGGGGCCGAAAACTTCGTTCATCAGTTCGGGCAGCGCGTTGAACGACGTGAGCGCGGTGCTGAGTGCCACTGCCTCGTCCCTCAACTTCGGCATCACGGCCCGATAGGCGTCGAACGTCGTGACGCCGGTATCGGTCACGAGCGTTTCGCCGCCACGCGTTACCGTGAACGTGCGCGTCGCGGCGTCGAAAACCGGGATGCAGTTCGGATACGCACGCTTCGCGAGTTCAGAGAACTCGTCGACCATGCGCTTCGTTTCCGCAGCGTCCTCCGCCGCTCGCTTCGCGTTCTGCAACTCCGTGAACATTGCCATCGTTTCTAACTTCATCTTGAGTTCGCGGAACGCATCCTCTTGCGAGGCGGCTTCGTGATACCAAACCGGCTTGCGCTCGACGTAGAGCATGAAGCCCGGACTGATTCTCACGACAAACGCGCTCTCGCCGTACGACTTGCGCGCGATCGTCGTGAGTTCGTCGGACATATCGGTCTTCTGGCGCGCGTCGCTCACCTCACCCCCATCAGTTGCCCGTCGCACCACCGCGCGGCTTCGCGCAGCCGGTGATCCACCGGGCCGACTCGCTCACCCTCGTGCATCGTTCGCACGCGGTGCCTCGCGGCGATATGCCCGACGCCGTAGCACGTTCGCAGGATCGCGTACGCCACCGTCGCGCTGCGGGACACGCCCGCATAGCACTGCACCACCACCAGCGCGTCGGGCGCCATCGCCCGCACGTCGCGATACCACCCAACCGCTTCGGCGACGGCCTCCGCTGGCACCGTCACGCCGTCTCGCACGGGGAGCAGCCGAAGGTGCACGATGCACGCGGCGGTGTGGTGCTCCGGGTGCCGCCATCGCTGCGTCGCCCGATCGTCGGTGTCCGTCGGATCGCGGAGGTCGAGCACGTAACGGGGTTCGTCGCCGAGGTCGTGATGCGTGTCGCAGCCGTCGCTGCACACCACGAGGCGCGGCGCGACGAAGCGCGCGTTGCTGTTCTTCGCCGGGAGCCATTGCAAGTGCTGCGGGTAGATGGGCATCACGCGCCTCAGTTCGGCTTATCGCCCGACGGCGGTGCGGGCGTTCGCGATCGATCGTAGGCGTCGAGTTCGGCACGCATCGCCGCCGTCACTCGCACGCCGTCGTCCCCCGGTTCCTCTTCGAGCGCATCACGCAGGGCGGCGAGCGCGGCGATCGGATTTGCCGACGGCATACCGAGCACGAGCTCCGCGTTGTCGGCGACTTCGGGGTCCATATCGTCGGCGCACTCCACGCTCGCAGACCACTCCTCGCCGTCGAGTCCCGCGAGACTCAGGCGCAGAACGATGCACGGCATCAAGAGCGCGTCGCTCGCCTCGTGCGGGTCCATCGGCGTGTCGAGCGAGTCGTGCTCGCCATCGTAAATCGACCGCTGGAACTCGCGGAAAACGATCGACGCTGCCACGCGCATCGACTCCATCGCGGACACGATTGCGTTCGCGTCATGCAGCGCCTCGTTCTCGTCGTGAAGGCGATCGTTCTCGGCTCGCAATCGTGCGAGTTCGGCCTTGAGTTGCTTGTCGTTCACGGGCGGTCCTTCTCGTCTGCCATCTTGTTTAGCGCGGCGGCGAGGAGCGCCTCCGCCTGCGATTGCGGCTGGCGCGATTGCATGAACGCGATCGGGCTGTTCTTGAACGGCACCCACACGCCGCGGGCGTAGGCCGTGTCGCGACGGCGGAACGCCACCGTGAGCGCATCGTCGAACTCCTCAAACGTGAGCGACGTGAGTGCGTTGTAGACCGCGTACAGTTCCGAGAGTTTCATCGCCGTCACGTTGCGTCCTCACCGCGCGCATCGCGCGCCACTCCGATCATCCCACGCTGCACGAGCACGCCGACCGCGTACATCGTCCGCGCGAGGTTCCAGTCCCTAATGCTCACCGCATCGCCCGCGTGCACCGCGGAGAACGGGTCGAGTGACTCCGCCGCGAGCAGGAACGCACGCATCACCTCGCCATCGTCGGCGACGCACCGGAACGTCGCGATACGCACGCCCTTGTGCGCCACCGCGAGCACTCCGGGCTCCGCGAGGTACGCGCCCGTGTCGCACGGGAACGTGAAGTTGACGGGGTGATCCATGCCCGTTCCGACGGCGGCGGTGCGCGGGTTATTCATCGCGACGCCTTCGTCCCGATGCGAACGTCTCGTCGAAGCGCGTGCGCTGCGGGCCGACCGTGCGAAGCCCTTGCAGCCGCGTGTCGGTGAGCGACGCGAGGCGCAGCGCGATGTTGTTGCCCTCGCCGAGTTGATGGGCCACCCACCCGACGCAGGGGTGATCGTCACCCTCGACGGAGTGGTGGCACGCCATCATGCGGATCGTCCCGCCGATGCCGCGAAGGTCGCCCGGTTGCGCGATCGTGTCGCACAACGCTTCGTGCTTCTTGCGCACGTAGCCGGGGATCGCGTCGGTGGTTGCGCCGCGACGCCACGGGCACGACTTGCACTGCACCTTCGGGTTAGCCATGATCGCCAGCCTTCTTGCCTTCGAGTTCGGCGAACTTCGCGTGCAGCATCACGACGGTGCGCAGCGCCGCCGTGATATGCGTGTTCTCGTTGCCCGTGGCGGCGTAGAGGTTCAGGTATCGCTGCGCCGTTCCCGTGCTCATCGGCACCTCGTGCTTGTTGCTCACACGACCTCCGCCTGCATCGCTTCGACCCACGCCGCGGTGGTCAGTCCGCGCATCGTCGCGAGGAGCACCACCGCCACGTCGGCCCTGCCCTGCGCGAGCATCGTCGCGGCGTCGCTCGCGGCGCGGGCGTCGGGTTGATCGAACGCCGCGAGTTGCCGCGCAGCCTCACGCCACGTCGCGGGCGTCGTGCTGTACGCGACGCAGCGCGCGGTGGCGGCGTTGATCGTGAGGGCGACGCGGTGGATTTCGCGCGCTGCGAGGCAGGCGAGGTTCGCGCGGGCGTAGAGGGCGTCGCAGTTCACGTTGCCTCCGTGGGCGCCGCGTCGGGCGCGGGCACGTAGCCGTCGCCCCGCAGGATCACCGGGAGGCTGCACGCGGGGCAGCGGGCCGTGGTGCCTTGCTCCGGCAACTCGGGTCCGAGGTAGCGCGTTCGGCACGAGGGGTCGGGGCACCAGATCACGTCGAGCGCGAGGCGCTTGTTACGCGCGATCAGCCGCTCGACGGCGCCGGGCCAGTCGTTGCGGTACTGCCCGCCGTCGGACACGTCGAGTTCTCGGGCGAAGAACGCCTCGCGCTCCTCGTAGAAGCGCAGGCGGGCGCGGAGGTCGATCACCGCCTTGAAGGCTTGCGCCGCGGGCGTGTTCGCCTTGCCAGCCCACCGGAGTTGTTCGAGTTCGTGTGACGCCTGCTCGGCGGTCATCGGAGAGGTGTTGCTCATGCGGCGTTATACGTCGCCGCGAGCCCGTTTCTTCTCAGTCGGCGACAGGCGTCGCGACCACGGCCTCTTCGCCGACCTTGCCCTTGACCCGCTTGCCGTCGCCGAGCCCGAGCGCGGCCTTGCCCGACGTCGCGACGGGGGCCGCGTTGTCGCCGTGCAGTGACGCCTTGATCTGCTCGACGCTCACCCGAGCGCCGCGGAGGTCGCCCGCGAGGTCGCGCAGTGCGGCGAGTTGCGGAGCCGCCCACATATCGAGAGGCTGGCCCGTGTACGTTTCGAGTTCCGACTGCGAGAGCCCGAGGCCCGAGAGGTGCTCCAGTGCCCCCTTGCGCGCTTCGGGGAGCGACTTGCCGCGGGTGGCGGACTGCGCGTCGGCGTCCATCGCCGCGGCGAGAGCGGGCTTGACGTACCAGTTCGGGAGCACGCGCAGGATCGCGTTGCGCGCGATCTTCGACGCCGCCGACTGGACCTGCATCGAGTGCCACCGCTCGCGCTGCTCGTCCTTCTTCGCGAAGCCACCGGGAGGCGCGGACGTGCTCACCACGCCGTCCACCGACGCCATCACGAGCGTCTTGAAGTCCGTGACGCGAGCGCGGAAGTGAACCTTGCGCCCGCCCGTCGAGAGGTTCTCCGTCGAGAGGATGAGCACCTCGTACGAAATCGCGCCCCACTCCTGCGCCAGCGCTTCGGCGAGGTCGATCGACTCGCCCTCGACGTTCGATCCTCCAGCGGGGAACCGATAGAACCCGTCCGCGGCGAGAAGGCCACCGACCTGCTTCGCGCGCTCGATGAGTCGCTTCGGCGTCCGGTCGATGGTCTTCGCGTTGGCGATGAGGAGCGCGAGAGGGGACTCACCCCCCTCATTGCGAGCGAACGTCGCAGTGACGCTCTGGTTGACGGTCTCAGTCTCCACGATGCCGGTCTCTTCTGCTTCCCACATTTTCAATCGCCTTCTTTCGTCGTCTCGAACCTGTACGTTGCGAACCACACGCTCGGCGCACCCATGCGCCGACACGCGGCGTGAACTTCGGGGAACTCGGCCTTCAACTTCTTCGCGTCGATCGTCTCCTTCGCGCTCACCTTCTGCGCTTGCCCGTACGGCGCCTTCTTGCCGTCCGCGAGCGTCACGGCAACGTCGCCCGCCGCGACCACGAGTTCGTTCGTGAGCACCTTCACGCGCGACTCCGCGGCGTTGATCGTGGCCCGCAGCGTAGCGAGTTCGGTGATCTTCGCCGCCTCCGCTTCGGTCGCGACTCGACGCGCTCGCGCATCGGGCACGTTGAGTCGCCTCGCGAGGTAGCGGTTGCAAGCGGCGGTGCCGTCAACGTCGGGCGCCTCCCCGCGTACGAGGTGTTTCTCTCGCCACGCTGCGCACGCATCGACGATCGCATCCTGCGTGTCGGCGTCGCGCATCAAGCGCACCCATCGAACCTCAAGCCACCCGAACGACGGCACCAGCGCGCACACGTCGTTCCACGGCATCCCCGACACCGCGAGTTGCGAGTATGCCTGCACGGCGTAGTGCGGCGGCAGGAGCTCCTCGCTCCCGTCGGCCCACTTGTCGATGATGATTCCGCGGTCGCGCGTCCATGCGTCACGATCGAGCGCGGTCTTCGCCTCGACGTGGCCGAACGTTCCCCACTTGTCGATCGCGAACGCATCGGGCGACGAACGCAACCACGGGAACGCGGGATTCGTGAGCGTGACGATATGGCCCTTGCGACCGAAGTGTTCGCCCGGTTCCACGATCGTGCTCTCCGACGCGATCCCGTACTCTTCGAGCACCACGGGCTCCCATCGGTTGCCGCGCGAGAGCACGAACGCATCGGCATCGTCGGGGATGAACTCGCCCTTCGCTTGCTGCGTCTTCTTCTCCCAGAACGTCCACGCATCGGTGTACGGCGACACGCCGAGCACGACCGCCGCCTCCGAGGCGCCGATGCACAACGGGTCGCGACGGCCCTGCAACCATGCGTCTCGCGTCGGGTAGCAATCGACGATCATGTCGATCACGCCGACACTCCCACGCTCCGCGCGAGGCTCGCCAGCGCCGACGCGGAGTCCGCGCCGGTCGCACCCGCCTCGAACCTGCACCGCTCGCCGCGGAGTTCCCACACCGCCTCGACGCGCCAGCAGAATACCGTGTCGCTCCGATGGTCCGGGTGAACACGAACGTACGTGAGCCCGTCGTGGCGGTCGCGCATCGCCTCCTGAATCGTGTCCGCCAGCGCCCCGAGGTTCATCGTCGTTCTACTCTACTCACGTTCGCGTCCGCCGCAACTCGCGTGTGACGTATCCTGTCACTCGCGAGAAGGCTACTCCTCGCGTCACTCGCGGCCCTCGCGCTCCGACGTGAGCGGTCGCACAACGAAGGACTCGTACGAGGGGCACCCGAACCCGTACACCGTCGCGGTCGACACGAGCACGCCGTGATCTTCACGACGATCGACGACTCGCTCCGACGACTCGGGTATCCACCGGCCCTCGTACAGCACGTACACGCGGCCATCGCGCACGCAGAACGGCTCTCGCTCGACGCGAACACGTCGCGGCGGCAGCGCGAGACTGAACGCGATGCGCTCGATGGCAAGGCGTTGCTCCTCCTTCGCCGCAGCCTCGCGGGCCTGCGCTTCGTACACCCGCGTGATGATGGCGGTCACGGTTTCGCTCATGGCGTTTCGACGTTCGACCGAAGCGGCGTATTCATCGAGCGCCCGCTGGATGCCTATATGGGTAAGCTGTGATCGCCAGTGTAGAGGCCCGTGAGGCTTCAACGGGATACGCGTTTCTCTCCGGGTGCCCATGCGCACGAGCATCGGGTGTCCCGGCACGAGCACGAGAAGCCACCGGAGGTTCACCGCAGCACCCCGAGCGCCCACCGGAGGATGCGCTGCGCCACGACGATCACGTCGCCGCTGGTGTCGACGATAGGCCACCCCTCGCTCGCCGCCAGCGCGAGCCACTGCACCCGCTCGTCGTAGAACTCCGCAGGATCTTCGCCACGCTTCGTGAGTCGCCCGTCGAGCACGTCGTCCGGTGCGGTGAGCAGCGCGACCGCGCAGTTGCTCCCGAACGTGGCGCATTCCATCGAGGCAAGGCCGACGCCCGATGCGAGCCACGAGGCGCCCGTGTCTTGAACCGAGCGCGCGTGAACGATCCCCGACCACGGCCCGCGATCCATCACCACGACGGCGTTCGGCATGGCCCACAACGCCCGTCGAGCCTCGACGTAGTGCGCGACGCGGGACTCGCCCACGGCCCCGTCGGGATGCGCGGGATGGTGCCACGCAACAGCGTCGATGCCGAGGAACCGCAGCGCCTCCGCGAGCGCGTCGGCGTGCTTGCTGGTGCCGGTGGCGTGACAGCCTTCGAGGGTGACGTAGCGCGTCACGTCGTCACCACTTCAACGACCTTGCGGGCGACACGTTCGTGATGTCCCGTCGGCGTGTACAGCGCGGAAACGCGCTTCACCGCCACGTCGAGGTCGAAGCACTCCTCGTGATCGTCTTCGATCAGAATGCGGATCGCGAGGCACATCACCACGATGCGCTCCTCCTTCGCGAGTTCGAGGAGGATATCGCTCGCCAGCGTCGCGAACGTTTCGATGCGCCGCGCATCGTCTTGATCCATCACGATCGCCATCGCCGCGGCGGTGCTGCGCGCAACGTCGCGAAGGTCGTACGCTTCGGGTGGGTCGCCGTCGTCGGCGCGGAAACACGTCGCGAGGCACGCAGCGAGGTACGCGCGATCGTTGCCGCGAACGCGAGGGATCACGAAGCCCACGGGCGGCGACACCATCACGGGCAGGATGTAACCGATCATCCGCGAACGATCCTGTTCTTTACGTTCATCGCGTGTTCGAGTTCCTCCCACGTAATCGCGTGCTTCTCGCACAAGCGAGCGAGCGTGCCGAACGTCGGGTTGCGCGAGGCGCCAGCACGGAAGAACGCCGACGGCGGTCCGCTGCGCGGCGCTTGCTTGCCCGCCTGCGTCTGCGCGGTGTCAACCACACGGGCGGCGACCTTGATGGCCTCGTCGCGGTGATCCTCCGCGAGCGCGAGAAAGAAGTCGGTTCGACTCACGATTTGTCTCCGCGGGAGTATACGCTCCCGCAACGTTCGGCATTCAAGACCGCCAGCGATCGGTCGATGCGGACTTCTTCGCTCGCAGTTTCCCGATCGCCTCGTGCGCCGCCTCGCGGAGCAACTGCGGCTTGCGTCGGTTGTCGGCGATGGCGTCGAGCGCGACGGCGATGCGCGCCGCCTTGTCGGGGTCGATGTTCAAGCGGGCACCGCGGGCTTGATGCGGCCGACACGATGCACGGCGACGGTGGCGCCCTCGAACGTCTCGCCGACCGCGGCGATGGTGCGCTTGTACTGGTAGCGGTTCGGCACGTACACCAGCAACGTGCCGTCTCCCTCGCCGACCGTCGCGTCGATCCCGAGGTCGCGAAGCATCGCGTGCAGCCGCTCGCAGGAGCCGATCACTGTTCACCCCGCCGCTTGCGTGCGTTCGCGAGCGCCTCACGGGCGGCGGCGCGCATCGCGTCGCTCTTCGTCACGTCGTTGACGATATCTTGCAGAACTCGCTCCATCTGCATCGAGAGGAGTGCGTGTTGCGCCACTTCGAGAACGTTTCTCACGGTGTCCCTCGCAAAACGTTCCACTCGTCGAGTCCTACGGAGTCTACCTCCGCGTGATCGTCGCCCACGTACCACGTCGCCCGATGCTTGTCGCCGAACGAGAAGTCTACCGCGATCACCCGCACGTCGTAACGCCACGCATCGCGCGCCTTCAGTTTCTTCGCGAAGGGGTAGCGGGCGCTCGCTACCCCGATTGCTGCCGCGTGAATTGCCATGCGGGCGACGTGCTCGGCGTGACACTCCGCGGAGCACCACACGCGCTTGCCCTCGACGTACGGAGCATCGTCGCTATCGGGGTCTGCGTGCCCGCTGCACCCCGCGCAGGCGACGCACCACCCCGCCGCGAGCAACGTCACGTCGTCGGGGCCGTCGGGGGCGTAGGCGTCCCACTGCGGCGCGCGTGTGGCGGTGACGTGCGCTGCGATTTCGCCGTACTCGGTGAGGTCGCACGCGGATCGCGCTTGCGCTACGAGCACTGCCGCGAGAGGCGTGCGAGCGTACGCGATCTCGCACGCAGGATCGTCGTCATCGTCGGTGAAGCTCACCTCCCAGGCCACGTCGCGCTCCCCCGCGAGTTCGTGCCACCGTGCTTCGTCGGCGACGTTGTGGAACCGGAACGCCGGACGTTCGCCCTTCTGCACGTCGGGCTTGCCATCGGCCCACTCGCCCTCACGGTCGCCGTCGAAGGTGAACGTTACCACCGCGCCGAGTTCGCGACCGACGTACACGTTGCCGTCGGCGCGGGTGACGGTGATGAAGGGCCACCGCTCGATCGCTCGGTGCGCCGCCATCTGCGCGCGGAGTTTACGGGCCGTGCGTGACGCCTGCCACGCACGGAGGCACGTCACGTTGCAGAACACGTAGTCGTCGAGCACCACGGGGTCTCGCATCGGCGCCTCGCCGTGCTCTTCGCTGTACCGTTCCTCCGCACACGCTTCGCAGCCTTCGTGGTGAACCTCGTGCTCGCACTCGGAACAGGTCTGCCACCAGCCGTCGGCAAGGCGCATCGCCAGCGTCGGTCCGTCGGGCGCGAGGTGATCCCATCGTTCGGCGCGCGTTACCGTCACGCCGTCCGCCAGTTCGTCGCCGTCGATGGGGTTGAACGTCGAGGTGCGTGCCTTGTCGAGTGACCGCGCTGCGTCGAGGGCGGTGTCGCCGTAAGCGACGTGCGCCTCCCCGTGGTCACCGCAGTAGTGTTCGCCCGAAACGATCCACGCGAGGCTCACGGCGTCACCTTCTCGTTCGGCGGCATCGGGTCGCCCGGTTGCACGATGCGGCACCACACCTCGCAGGCGCCCTCGGTCACCATGCCCACGGGAACGTCGCGCCCGCACAACGGGCACCGCTCCGTCTCGCGCGGCGGCGGCGTGATCGACGGCACCATGCGGTGCGCCCCGGTGATGAAGCGCGGGGTCACTTCGACCTCGCAGCGTTCGCCATCACGCGCACTGCGGCACCGCCAGCGACGTCTAAAAACTCGCGCGACTTGTCGGAGTTCGGCGCGACGGCCATCGCCCCGAGCGCGAGGCACTCCAGCGCGTCGGCGATGCGCTCCAGCGTCGGGTCGCTCGCGCGCTTCGGTTCGTTGCGCACGAGCCGCGTCGCCTCCGCCGCGAAGTCGGCGGGGAACACGGAGTACGCCATGCGCTCGAACGTCGCGTGCAGCGCCTCGACGGAGGAGAGCGTGTAGGCGTTCGTATTCTTCGCCACCATCAACTCGGCCGCAGTCCACGCGAGCGTCGCGCCGACGGGCGTCACCTTGCCCTTGTCGCCCTTCGACTTGAGGTAAGCAGTGAACTCGCGAACGTACGAGAGTTCGTTCAGCGAGAGCACGAGTTCGTACTCCTGCATCCACTTGTCGAGCGCCTCTACCGCGTCCGCCGCATTCATCGCTTCGATCATCTTCGCCTCCGTCCCTTCTACGCCGCGCGCTCGCGGTTTCTTCTCCGCGACACGTCGCTCTTGCGCTCCGCCCGCACGACCGAC
>JACCDM010412444.1_pt1 | contig 17334 bp, 16 predicted proteins | sample 7445851 | NCBI WGS metagenome assembly JACCDM01 (sample SAMN15323438, study PRJNA562643) | freshwater metagenome | isolation source: river surface water | place: USA:Blue River Watershed | collected 2017-08-16
AGCGGTGCTATTGGTTCGCCATTTGCCGCGAATGCCTCATGGAGTGCGCCTGGCCATGAACTCTGGCATCCATCTCCACAATTTTATTATTTAGATGGTGCCGGACCGCTCTTTGATATGGGGCCTTACTATCTCACCGCGTTGATATTCCTTCTTGGCCCTGTTACGAAGGTGGTTGGAAATTCAACTCAATCTAACCGCGCGCGAAAAGTGCATACGGGAGACTTAGCGGAAACTCCTATCTCTGTGGAAGTTCAGACTCATATTTCAGCGCTTTTGACGCATCAATCAGGGGCGCAATCAACAATTATGGTGAGCTTTGAAGCATGGGGCTCTCGATTACCAAAGATTGAGGTCTACGGAACTAGCGGAACTTTAAGCGTTCCAGATCCCAATCAATTCAATGATGTGCCCGAGATATATACCGAAAGCAGTAGAGAGTGGCGCCCGGTTGAAGAGTGCGCTGGCTACAAGCACTCTGGTAGAGGCCACGGGCTTTCAGAGATGGCCCTCGCCATGAGCGAAGGCAGAACTCATCGCGCTTCAGGTGATTTAGGTTTCCATGTCCTAGAGGTTATGGAATCAATTCTCAAATCAGCAGAAGGTGATTCTAGAATTGAAATTAAAAGCACAGTCGGAGATATTCCAATTCTAAATCTGGAGTAATCCAGAACTGTTCTAGCTTCGATAAGCAGGCTGCGCGAACAAATCTGCCGGAACGGGTGGGTTCTCTCCCAAGCTCGCATTCAACTGTTCCATCTCTGACGCAGTCAATGTGACTTCGAGGCCCTTCCAAGAATCCAATACAGATGATGCCTTTGTTGCGCCAGGAATCGGAATGATTGTCGGTGAAGTATGGAGATGCCACGCAATAGTGAGTGCGTATGGAGAGATGCCCTTCTCTGCCGCCATTGACTTGATGAGATCAGAGTACTTTCGAGTCTCATCTGAATCTGTAACGCCACCGAGTGGAGACCATGGCAAATATGCAATTCCATGCTCTTCACAGACAGCTAAGACATCTTCATCTCTGCGGTACTTTGGACTTCTCTGGTTTTGAACTGAGGCGATTCCACCTTTTCCAGCAATCTTCACTGCACGAGTCAACTGCTCTGCATCGTAGTTACTGACACCGATTTCACGAACGATTCCGCGCTGCTTCAGTACCAAGACATTCTCAAATTGTGTCTCAAATGGAATCGTTGGATCTAGACGGTGGTGTTGCCATAGGTCAATCACATCTACGCCAAGGCGAAGCGCTGATGCTTCAGCTGCACGTAATAGATAATCAACAGATGCAGCACGTCCCCAAGTCTCTCCTGGACCACGTGTAATCCCCCCCTTGGTTGCTACCAAGATTTCGCTCTTCTGTTGAGCGCTCCCACTCCATGTGCGAACCGCTTCGCCAACCAAAACTTCATTATGGCCAAAATCGTCCCAATAAGCGCAGTAGATATCTGCGGTATCCAGCAAGCGCACTCCAGCATCTAGCGCAGTATGAATAACTCCAAGTGCTCCCGGACGATCATCGAGCATGTGCACGCGCGTAAGTGGAAGTCCAGACATAGGCATGCAGCCGAGACCCATTGCAGGAACTTCCCAGCTACCTATTTTTCTCTTCTGCATTTTTTGCCTACTTTCCTTTGATTATCCAGGTGGTGGAGGTGGAGTCACCTGGCTTGAGCCAGATGCTTTGATCAGGGTGCCTAAAGGCATTCGGTGGACAGGTCATTGGTTCTACTGCGAGACAGATTCGCGAATCAGCGCCGCCGCTTCTATCTGCGGTGTGAATTTGGATCCATTCACAATCAGAGGTGTAGGTCATTTCAACACCATCGCCATTTTCGGCAGTAACCGAAACCAATAACTCTGAACCACTATCAACTTTAAATGCATGGTCAATAAATTGTGGACCAATTACTCGACCAGCTCTAAAGTTAAAATCTAAATCTTCAACGTTGCGAAGAGCAATAGGAAGTAATCTCTCCAAATCAACTTCAAGAACTTGCGACGCATTCATCTGAAGCGTCCATTCATCGACTCGAGAATGAGAAGTAGGAATGAGATATGGGTGGATTGAAACCCCATATGGAGCACGTTTTTCCCCTATATTTACTGCAGAGATTGTGATTGAAAGTCCCTGATCAGATAATGAGTATGTAACAGTGAATTCAATATCCGTTGGATAAGACTCACTACTTTCAAGAACCACTTTAAGTGTTAAGGATTCTGGAGTGGACTCACTGACTTCCCGCTCCTGAACATTTAAAAGCCCATGTAGCGCAGTTCTGCGATTTGGTTCGTTGATGGGGATTTCGTAGAGAACGCCATCTACCTTATATTCGCCATCTTCAATTCGATTTGGCCACGGGGCAAGAACATCGCCACGGTAATTTTCAGGGTTGATCGCAGGGACAAAGGGATCGACTAAGTTTCTTGCATTGAAAGTCAGTGAGTTGAGACCTGCACCTTTGGTTCGAATACTTGCCTGATACGGCCCCGATGCGATTTCTACGTCAGGCATTAAAGTCTCTATGACTGAAACTTAATCGCAGCGCTATTCCATCGAACATTGTGGCGGAAAGCGTGAGCATCAGTCTTCGCGTTGATTTCTAGTAGTTCTACACCTGCAATCTCTGCAAAGTCTTGAATAACTTCAACATCGAGCGCGGTAGACATTACGGTGTGGTGCGACCCACCAGCGTAAATCCATGACTCTGCTGAAACCTCTAATGAAGGAAGCGGCTTCCAGACAGCGCGTGCTACCGGCAAATTAGGAAGAGGCGCATCAGGTGTCACTACCTCGATATCGTTCACAATGATGCGGTAGTGATCTCCCATATCGGTAAGGCAGGTGACAAAACCTCTACCAGGTGTTGCATCAAAGACTAAGCGACATGGATCTTCGCGATCTCCGATTCCAAGTGGATGTATCTCTAACTTTGGCTTCGCTGAAGCGATTGTTGGACAGACTTCGAGCATATGAGCGCCGAGCACTTTAGGCTCCCCTGGACCAAAGTGATAGGTGTAATCCTCCATGAAGGAAGTTCCGCCTTTAGCTCCTACTGCCATAGATTTTACGATGCGCAAGAAGGCGGAGGTCTTCCAATCTCCTTCACCACCAAAACCATAACCATCTGCCATCAATCTCTGAACAGCAAGGCCTGGAAGTTGCTTGAGTCCACCGAGATCTTCAAAGTTTGTGGTGAACGCGCCGAAGCCGCCATCAGCCATCAGCTTTCGTAGCGCGATCTCCTGTGATGCTGCATATCGGAGTGAGTCGTGGCGTGCTCCACCTGGCTTTAGCTCAGGAACAACATCGTACTTATCAAGATATTCAGGAATGAGTGCATCAATCTCTTTATCCGTTACCCTTGAAACGGCATCAACAAGAGTATTCACACCAAATGCTTCGACTGAGAAGCCAAGTTTGATTTGTGCACCAGTCTTATCTCCGTCAGTGACAGCGACATAACGCATATTGTCACCAAATCGAGCAAGCTTAAGGTTTTGAGAGGTGTGCCATCCAATTGCAGCGCGGCTCCAATTAGAGACTCGCTTCTGAACTTTTGCATCGTCAGCATGTCCGACAACAATCTTGCGACCATTATTCATACGGGCCTGTATGTGTCCGTGCTCGCGATCACCGTGCGCGGCTTGATTGAGATTCATGAAATCCATATCAATTGTCGCCCAAGGCAACTGCGAATTAGCCTGAGTATGTAGGTGTAATAAAGGCTTTGTAAGCGCGTGGAGGCCAGAGATCCACATCTTCGCTGGTGAGAAGGTATGCATCCAAACAATCACACCGATACAAGAATTATTGCTTGAAGCATCTTGCATAGTCTGTCGGATCTCTTCTGCACTCTTCAAAATTGGCTTCCAAATAATGTCAACTGGTGCATCTAGATTTTTAGCAAGCAAACCAGATACTTCACTCGACTGCTCAGCTACTTGCTTAAGAACGTCGTCACCGTAGAGATTCTGCGTGCCAGTAAGAAACCAAATCTCGTACTTTTGATTTATGGTTGCACTCATTATTTCTCTCCTTTTTGTCCGTAAACGTTCTGATAACGTGAATAGAGTGAGTCAATACTCTTCTGATCAATTTTGATGATTGTTCCCATGCTCTGCGCAATCCACATGGTTTTTGCTACATCTTCACACATAACAGCTGCTTTAACCGCTGCCTGAGCGCTTTTTCCAATAGTAAAGACGCCGTGATTCTTCATTAAGACCGCTGGAGATCTATGGCCGGAGAGAGTCTCAACGATTCCCTTACCGATATCATCATTTCCAATCAGAGCAAAAGGGCCAAGTGGGATCTCGCCACCAAATTCATCTGCCATTGCAGTGAGGCCACATGGGATTGGTTCACCAATTGCTGACCAAGCTGTAGCGTAATTAGAGTGGGTATGAACAACGCCATTGACCTCTGGCATATTGCGATACACATAAGCGTGCGCCGCTGTATCGCTAGATGGTGCTAGATCTCCTTCAAGTACATTGCCATCCAAATCGCAAATAACCATCATTGAAGGCTGTAGGTCGTCATAACTAACACCACTTGGCTTGATAATGAAACTCTTACCACCAGGCAAACGCTCTGAAACATTTCCTGAGGTCCACTGAACAAGTCCGTATAACTGCAAATCAATATTGAGATTGCAGAGCCTTAACCGTGTTTCGTTATCGGCCATTATTTACCGGCCTGCATTAGCGCTGTATCTCGAATTCTACGTAGATCGTGCATCATGCCATCGTGGCCAAAGCGCTCATAGAGATTATTGTAGTGAAGATAAAGTTCGTTATAAATCGCCGCATTTGATGGATTAGGAACAAATTTATCGTCCTCTACTCCTCCCATCGCCGCTGATGCTGCTACTACATCTTTATAGGCACCTGCAGCTACCGCTGCATGGATTGCAGAGCCAAGAGCAGGTCCTTGTGCGGATTTAATGACAGTAATTGGCATGTTCAATACATCTGCATAGATCTGCATCACAAATCTATTTTTAATGAGGCCACCAGCAGCAATGAATTCTTTAACTGGAACCCCAGATTGATTGAACGTTTCAATTATTTTTCGTGCACCGAAAGCGGTGGATTCCACAATTGCGCGATAGATCTCTTCTGGCTTTGTTGCCAGAGTGAGCCCAACAATCAGCCCTGAAAGTCGGTGATCGACCAAGGTTGAACGATTTCCACTATGCCAATCCAGTGCGACCAAGCCATGAGAGCCGACCGGTGATTTTGAGGCTAAATTTGATAAATATGTATGAATATCGACTCCGGCGGCTTTAGCTAAATCTTCATAATCTCCGCAAGAGTAATTATTGGCAAACCAACCAAATAAATCTCCAACGCCACTTTGGCCGGCTTCATAACCTAACTTTCCAGAAACAATTCCACCGGGAACAACGCCACACATACCTGGTACTTCAGCGAGAACATCAGAGACCATCACGTGGCATGTTGACGTTCCCATAATGGCAACCATCTGTCCAGGGTTTACTGCGTTTGCGGCGGCAGAGGTGACGTGGGCATCAACATTTCCTACAGCGACTGCAATTCCTTCAGGTAGTCCAGTCCACTGCGCCGCTTCTCTAGAGAGCGTGCCCGCCTTTGCGCCGAGTTCACCGAGTGTGTGATCAAGTTTTTCGGTAACAAAGTTCGCAAATTTTGGATTGAGCGTAGCTAGGAAATCTTTCGATGGGTATTGTCCATCTTGATAAATTCCTTTATAACCTGCGGTGCAGATATTTCGCACATAAGTTCCACAAAGTTGCCAAATAATCCAGTCTGCAGCCTCAATCCAATAGCGCATTGTATTGTAGACATCTGGACTCTCTTCTAAAAGCTGAAGCGCCTTGGCGAACTCCCACTCAGATGAGATTTTTCCTCCGTAACGAGAAATCCATTTCTCTTTCCGTGAATGCGCCAACTCATTGATTCGATCAGCATGTGGTTGTGCTGAGTGGTGCTTCCATAACTTGATATATGCATGAGGATTATTTTTAAACTCAGGAAGTTCATTGAGAGGTGTTCCATCTTCGGTCACAGGCAGGACTGTGCAGGCTGTGAAATCAGTTGAAATACCAATAACATCGGCAGGATTGACTCCAGAAATTTTTAAGACTTCCGGAACTGTCTTCTTGAGAACATCAACATAATCTGATGGCATCTGTAGCGCCCAGTCCGGAGGCAATTTCTCACCGGTTGCTGGAAGCACTTCTTCCATCACCTCATGCGAATATGCATGAACCGCAGATGCAATTTCAGCGCCGTCAGTGACCCTTACGAGCAGGGCTCTGCCCGAGAGGGTTCCGTAATCGACGCCAATTACATACTTGGTGCCACTAGCCGAATTCATTAGCTTCTTAGTCCTTCTTTAGAGATACACGAACCATCTGCCATGAAGCCGGAGCCAAGGAAATAGAAATCGTCTTACCAGAGACTGTAGATGTGATCTTTGTATCTGGCTTAACTTGTTCTCCAGTAGCAAGAGTATTTGTCTTCTTCAGATTAGTGTCAGTCAAAGTCGCTTGTTCTAGGATTTCTAAATCCTTAAAACCAGCAAGTTCGATTTCAGTTGAGTTGGACTCTGTTAGTGATCGATTTACTAAGAAGATAGCGGCAGTACCGGTCGCTTCGTCATATGTCACAACTGAATCGACAGTGTTTACATCACCGTAGTTCTCAGACTTGATCTTTCCTGAGTCAATGCGTGTTGTCAGGACCTTTCCACGTCCATAGCGTGCTGTATATGAGAATGGGAAGAAGGTTGTTTGGCGCCAAGCTGGGTGGCCAACCTCTGCGCGGATAGGAGCAATTACGTTAACCAACTGTGCCAAGCAAGCAATCTTTACGCGATCGCTGCGACGCAAGATGCTGATGAGAAGATTTCCCAAAACAACTGCATCTGCTACATCGTACTCATCTTCGATGACACGTGGTGCTGGCTCCCATGATGTTGCACGAGGAAGATTCTGATACTTCGATAGGCGCCAAACATTCCATTCATCAAGAGAGAGAGTGATTGTCTTATTGCTGCGAATCTTCGCCTTTACTGCATCTGCAATATCGCAAACCTCGTTGATAAAATAATCAAGGTTGGTTGAGCAAACAAGGAATTCTTGTGTGTTACCAAGGTCTTCATAGTATGTATGTAGTGATACGTGATCGACTAAGTCATACGCCTTTTCAAGAATCGTCTCTTCCCACTGACCGAAAGTTGGCATAGAGCGATTTGAACTGCCAGCGATCACGAGCTCGAGCGAATCATCAATTTGGCGCATACCGCGAGCAACATTTGCCGCTACGGTTCCATAATCTTCAGCGCTCTTATGACCTAACTGCCAAGGACCATCCATCTCATTTCCGAGACACCAGACTTTTACATTGTATGGATCTTTATGGCCATTTTTAACTCTGTAATTGGACCACTTTGAATTTGCGTCAACGTTTGTGTATTCAAGAATTTCAAGCGCTTCTGGAAGTCCGGCAGAACCAAGGTTGACCGCCATCATTGGTTCTACGCCAACCTTCTTGCACCATGTCATAAATTGATCTGTACCAAATTGATTTGTCTCAAGTGAGTGCCAGGCTAAATCAAGACGAGCCTGTCGCTCGGATAATGGGCCTACGCCGTCTTTCCAGTCATAGCCAGAGAGGAAGTTTCCACCTGGATAACGAATGATCGTGACGCCGAGTTCTTTAACGAGCTCCATCACATCTTTACGAAGCCCATCTTCATCTGCGAATTCAGAGTCTGGCTCGTAGATTCCCTCATAGATACAACGACCCATATGCTCAGTAAATGATCCGTAGATACGTGGATCGATTTCAGCAACCTCGAAGTGACGATCCGCTATTACCTTGGTTTTTGACATTTAAAGAGCCTCTCTAAAATATTGGAAATGGGTTAATTGTGAAACTATTACTTGATAGAACCGGCGTTAAGGCCACCCTGCCAATAACGCTGTAAAAAGATAAATGAAATAATCAACGGAATTACCGCGACCAATGAGCCGGTAATAACCAAGTTGAAGAGAATTGAGTTTCCGCCCTCTTGAGATGCCTGAGCAAACCAAGCAGCCAAACCAACGGTAAGTGGATAGAACTTTTGCTCACTCAACATAACTAGCGGCAAGAAGAAGTTGTTCCAGCTAGATACCAACGAGAAGAGGAAGACGGTAACAAGGGCTGGGCGCAACATTGGCAGAACAATCTGCCAAAAGATTCTGAACTCTCCAGCACGATCGATTCTCGCAGCTTGCAGAATTTCATCAGGAATTGATGATTCGATAAATACCTTAATCAGAAATACTCCGAATGGGCTAAGGAGTGAGGGCAGGATTACCGCCCAAACAGTGTTAACCATATTGAGTTTTGAGAGCATGAGATACAAAGGCATAACAAGCACTGTCGCTGGAACCATCACCATAGAAAGGATTGACGCTTCTAGGAATGTCTTCCCTCTAAAGGAGAATCGCGCTAAAGCATAACCACCCATTGCGCAGACAAGAGTCGATCCGACAGCAGATGTGAGTGAGTAAAAAATAGTATTTCTAAACCAGGTTATAAATACGCCGCCATCTTGTGAAACCAATGCGCTCAAGTTTGTGGTGAGGTTCCATTTATCTGGAAACCATAAAGAGAAGGTACTAAAGAGCTGTTCATTGTTCTTAGTTGAGTTTACGAAGACCCAGACAATAGGAACAATGAAGTAGGCGATGGCCAGCATCATGGCTACGTTTGCTATGTTGCTGCGAGGGCGAAGATAGCCTGCTTTTCTAGTTGCTATTTTCATGATGCGCTTCTTGCCTTTCTTCTAGTGAAAGATAGGACTAAGGCCGTTATCACGAAGATCACAATCGCCAATGTGAATGAGACCGCTGCTGAATAGTTGAATTGTGACTGGTTAAATGCCAGGTTAAATGAGTAAATATTTGGGGTATATCCCAGGCTTACCGCGTTGGTAAATCTAGAGAGAATTCTTGGTTCGGTAAATATCTGCATTGTGCCGATAATCGCAAAGATGGCGGTAAGCAAAATGGCATTCTTAATAGCGGGCAGTTTCACCCTTAGGGCAATTTGAATCTGACTTGCTCCATCGACAATTGCTGCCTCATACATTTCTCGTGGCAGACCCTGCAGCGCCGAATAAATGATGATCATGTTGTAACCGGTCCATGCCCAAGTAATGATGTTGGACATTGAGTAGATAAAGACTGCAGGGGTGAAGAAGTTAAAGTTTTCAAAGCCAGCTGATTCAAAGATTCCAACAAATGGCCCGAAGGACTTGCTATAAAGGAATCCCCACATGAGAGCGGCAACAACGCCAGGAACGGCGTAAGGCATAAATGCGATAAGGCGGAAAGTTTTTGCTAACCGAGTATTAAAGACATCGATCATCAGTGCGCCGATTGTTGAAAGCGCCAACATAATTGGAATCTGAATTACACCGAAGAAGAAGACTCGCTTGACGCCCTCAAGAAATATTGGATCGGTCAGTGTTGCAATGTAATTCTCTAGCCCTACGAATTCAACTCCACCAACCAAGGTATCTGTCTGAGTACTTAAGTGAAGGGCATAACCCAATGGAGCAACAAGGAACATGAATGCCACCAGTAAGAATGGCGTCATAAACATCCAAGCTGTGAACGACTGTTTCAGTTTCATTGATGCCCTCTCTGAGTGAAATTCTGAAAAATGTTTAGTTGTGGCGCCCTACATATGTAGAGCGCCACAACCAAACTATTTGGTTATTGAGTTACCTTGAAGCCTTGCTTCTTAGCGTATGCAACAACCTTGGATTGAACCGTATCTAGGATGGAGCCCCAGGAAGCTTTTCCTGTGAGCGCCAGTGTCGTTTCATCACCCATAGTTGAGTAGATGAAGTCCTGGAATGGTGTCCACTCGAAGGTACCGAGCTTGTTAGAAGCGTTCACATAAATTGGATTGACTTTCTCGTCAGGTCCAAAGATCTTGTATGTGTAGTTCTTGAACTCAGCGTTGTTTTCAACACTTGTTACAAGTGGATAGAGGAATGCGGAGTTAAGTCCGATATCCCATGCTGATCCCTTTGTAATCTTCTTCTGAGGTGGATAGAGCTCCATTGCTACCTTTGTAGCGAGAGCTGGGTTCTTGGTCTGGTTCATAACTGTAAAGCTTGAACCACCCCAGTTACCTGGAACATCTGCTCCTGCTGTCCACTGTGGTGTTGGAGCAACTGCCCAGTCACCAATGGTGTCCTTGAGCTGTCCTGCTAGGTAACCAGGTGTCCATCCAGCTGCAACCCATGTCCAGTACTGACCTGTGTCGTAGCCCTTACCTGTATCTGTTGCCCAGAATGACTTGTCATCAACAAGCTTGTTAGTTGCAAGATCGCCCCAGTAGTTAAGAACCTTCTTACATGAAGCCTGGTTTAGCTTGATGCCAACATTTGTCTTTGAGACAGTTGCGTTGTACTTGTAAGGCTTGCAACCACCCTGCAACATAAGACCTGTGATCCATCCTGGATCATTGCCATATGTAGCGATGAACTGGTTTGGATTTACCTTCTTGATTGCTTCTGCAGCAGCCTTGTACTCAGCCCATGTTGTTGGAACCTTGATGTTGTTCTTTGTAAAGAGATCCTTACGGTACAACATAGCCATTGGTCCACCATCAACAGGAATCGCATTTACGCGCTTGCCAGCTGTTGCCTGAGCCCATGCCCATGCTGCGTAACGGCCATCCTTGTTTGTAGCGCCGTACTTAGCCATGTCAACGAATGGGTCGAGGATTGCAAATGTTGGAAGAGTCTGGAACTCAACCATTGCGACGTCAGGACAGCCCTTCTTCGCCTTGATACAAGTCTTCATCTTTGTGTAGTGATCTCCACCAGCACCGACGTTTGTCCATTCAACCTGGACATCTGTGTGAGTTGCGTTAAAAATCTCCACAACTTCCTTCATGTTTGGATACCAAGCCCAAACCTTAATCTTTGTCGGCGCAGCACTTGCTGCTGGAATACCAGCAACTGATGTGGCAGACATAACTGTAGCTAGTGCGATTGCAGTGATTGCTGCAAAGCGCTTCTTGCTTCTAATCATGAAAATCCTTTCCATTGAGCATTCGTTGGGACTATTCGCCCGTCTTGGGGATGCGCAATTCGGGTAAATACCTAGACCTTTTTAGGGATCTAGATACAAATTCACTTCAAGCGTGAGCTTTTTATGAACTTGTAGCGCAGTGGGAAAATGTTATCGTTAACAATTTTGATGTCAAGGACTTTTTGTTAACGTTATCAAACTGTTACTTTGGGGCGTTACAGGTGCTTTGGCGGACTATCAACCCAGGTTCGATTGCTAAACGTCGACTAGACAACTTTTCACGGTTGATGAGTTTTACGAGGAGCTCGAGGCTTCGCGTTCCCACCTGATCAAAATCTTGCGCAACCGTCGTTAGTCCAGGATCGAGATAAGCAGCCTCGGGAATATCATCGAACCCAATCAGACTCATCTCTTGCGGCACAGATATTCCCGCCTCACGTAGCGCTTTGAGCGAACCAAGCGCCATCGAATCATTGCCGACAAAGATTGCGGTCGCTTTACCAGTCGCAATAATCTTCTTCGTCTTCTCGTATCCTGACCGAGCGGACCAATCTCCCGTGTGAACTTCTTTATAGGTGAGTTTGTTCGCCTTTAACTCTTGCGTCCAGCCTTCTAGGCGCTCCTTCGACTCATACCAATCAAGCGGACCTGAAATATGCGCAATCTTTTTATGCCCCAACTTAACCAAGTGGCGAACCGCCAACTGGGCTCCGAGTTTTTGATCTACATTAACCGAAGGCATTGCCAAACTTTCATCGCTCTCAACAATCACGCCCGGAATCTTCTTCGGTAGATCTTTAAATGGATTCTCACCGATAGCCTGTGGGGCGATGATAACTACGCCTGCTACGCCTGCGTTTACCAATTCTAGTAATCCAAGTTTAATTGACTCTGAATCAATTGCTTTGAGAGAAACAACGTGAACTGCATATCCAACTTCACGCGCGCTCACCTGTACCGAGTGCAACATAGATGCTGGACCAAAGAGCGTAGTGTCATAACTCAAGACGCCAATTGTTGAGCTGCGCCCAGTGACAAGCATGCGTGCCGCGAGATTGGGGCGATAGCCCATCTTCTCCATCGTTGCTTCGACTTTGACTTTTGTTTTCTCGCTGACGTTCGGGTGGTTGTTGAGTACGCGAGAGACTGTCTGATGTGAAACTCCTGCTTCGCGGGCTACATCAAACATGGAAGGCGGGCGCTTGTTGATGGACCCACCCCCTCCATACACCCCTAATCTCAGGGGCGCTAAATGTTTGCGCTCATAATAGCCTTTCGAGGTTTGAATTATCAAAGCCCTCGATCGGCAAAAATTTCAAAGTTCCATAACGAATTCTCTTGTGATTTTTTCTGCTTAAGTTACGATTCACGAAAATTAGGGGGAAAAGTGAGTTCAAGAATCCGCGGCGCTGATGGTTTCCGTGCAATCGCCTGTTTGTTGGTGATTTACCACCACCTTGTACAACGTCTCAATCCCATTGATTCCCCTGATTGGTTCCGTGCCATCCACTATATGGGGATGCGCGGAGAAATCGGCGTCAGCATCTTCTTTGTGCTCTCGGGCTGCTTATTGGCGACTCCGTTTTGGAATTCTTTTATTAGAAATGAGCGGAAGCCATCGATAGTTTCCTACTTCCGTAATCGCGCAGCGCGCATACTTCCAGGCTATTACTTCATCTTGGCGCTCTCGACCTTAATAGCGGTCAATATTCTAGATAATTTTGAAATTGTTTGGTCGCGAATTATCGCGGGAGTTTTTCTGGTCTCGCACTTCCACTGGAACACATTCTTTGCCTCAGAGCTCGATCCACCGCTCTGGACAATTACCCTTGAAATTTGGTCCTACATCCTGCTTCCCATTGTCATCTACACAATTTTGCGCCGCGCTAGAACTGTTAAGAGTGCCGCAATTGGTCTAGCGATTTGGATTGCATTCTTGCAAGGGCTACAGCCACTGATCATCAAATTCTTCATGACCGAGGATTACCTTAAAGGATGGGATTACGGCTGGGCTGGTGGTGCCAAATTGTGGATTCCTTATTGGAATCTTGCATCATTCTTCTCTCAATTCTTACTGGGGGCTGCAGCTGCTCTCTATATCGCTCATAAGAAAGCGCAGAACACCGAGCGGTCAGGAAAGTTTGATCTGATTGCATTTGCTGCTTTGTTGGCTGCCTTCATTCTCATTCAAGTTCGCTTGGTTCCGGGGGTTCCTGATCCAATTACTCGTCAGCCTTATATTTCGCCACTTTACGCCGGATTAATTGCAATCGCACTTGCAACAGTTCCATTTAGCAAAGCAATCGGAAATTTTCTCGAAAATAGATTCTTTAAGAGAGTTGCGATTCTTTCATTTGGACTTTATATCTGGCACTACATGATCATGCAGATTCTACAAATTGAGTATGACAACGGTTACTATTATTACGGCACAAGTGATCTTGGTCGATGGGCAGATAATTCACTCATCGTTATTGTCCTGAGTTGGTTCTTTGCCGCGATGAGTTGGCGCTTCTTTGAGTCACCAATTCTTAACTGGAACAAAAGGCAGGTAAAGAAGAGGGAAGAGAAAAAGTTAGCTAACTCCTGAACCAGCGGTTAAGCCCTTTACCCAGAAACGTTGCAAATATAGATAGGCGACGAGCATCGGCGCCATTGCGATTACAGAACCTGCAACCAATCCAGGGCCTCCATATGCCGTGCCAAGACCAACTGTGAGTGGATAGAACTTTCGCTCATTAAGCATCACCATTGGAAGAAAGAAGTTATTCCAATTAACAATGATGTTGAGGAGAAAAACTGTTGCCAAAGCGGGTCGGAGAATTGGGATAGCCAACTGTAGGAAAATTCGTATCTCAGAGGCTCTATCCAGGCGTGCGGCGCTAATTAATTCGCGAGGTAAATTCTCTTTTGCATAATAGGCAATCAAAAAAGTGCCGAGTGGGTTGACTAATGAAGGCAAAATTACTGCCCATGGTGTATTCACTAGATTTAAATTGGCAAAGTAAAGGAAAAGTGGGAGGACAAGTGTATTTGCAGGAACCATCACCATTGCTAGTAATAAAACTTGTATCTGTTTAATGCCTTTAAAATCGTAGATCGCGATTGCAAAGCCAGCTAGCGCTGAACAGATAAGAGCTCCAATGGCACCAGAAAGGGTATAAATTAGGCTGTTTTTGAGCCAAATTAGATAAATTCCATCATTGGATTCGAGAACCCATTGGATATTTTGGAAGAGATTGAAGTAGCTCCCGAACCAAAGAGAAAATGTAGTACCGAACTCTTCCGGTGGTTTAGAAGCAGCAAAGAGAAGAAATGCAATCGGCAGCAAGAAGTATGCGGTGAGAAGAAAGAGCACTACAGAGGCGAACTTGCTCTTAGGTTTCACAACATTCGTCATGTCGGAACAGTAGCGTGACTTCAATATTTTAGAAGTATCTTTTGGCAACCTCTTTAATATCCAGCCAAATCGCGTAATCTAGGGTCATGAGCGCGAATAATAATGAAAATGCGGAAGTGACCGAGAAGGCAAAGCGAATTCACGACCAGGCTCCATCAGAGCAGTTTGCTCAATTCATGGCATCAGGCTGGGCTGATTCAGACTATGACGATCTCGAACCACTGGAAGTAGTTACTTACGCATTTGCGCGCCGCCAAGTTCTCTCAGCTGCTTACCCTGGAATTCGTTTAGTTCTTCCTGCAGGCGGATATAAAGTTCGCTCAAACGACACTGATTTTCCATATCGCCCACATAGCGCCTTCGCTTACTACAGCGGGGTACAAGGTGCAGATTCAACAGCGGATGCAGTTCTTGTCATGGAACCAACAGAGGGCGGACACCTCACATATCTCTATATCCATCCACGCTCTACTCGTGACACAGATTCTTTCTACCGTGATGCTAAGTACGGTGAACTTTGGGTTGGTCGCAGGTTTACATTAGCTGAGGCAAAAGCCCGCTATCAGATAGATACACGTCTAGTTACTGAACTTGAGGCGTTCCTCAAGGATGGCAAGGAAACATTAGTTATTCGTGGCGAAGATCCAATGGTTGACGCTGCAGTGAAGAAGAATAAAGGTGACGAAGATTTCCAAGTCTTTACCTCAGAACATCGTCTCGTAAAAGATGATTACGAGCTGCGCGAGATGCAGAAAGCTGTCGATGCGACCGCACTTGGATTTAACGATGTCATATCGGTTATTCCAGCAGCAGTCTCAACTCCAAGAGGAGAACGAGTCCTTGAATCCGCCTTCTACGGTCGTGCTCGTGTTCTCGGAAATGATCTTGGCTACAGCACAATCGTAGGTTCTGGCGCTCACGCCTGTGTTTTGCACTGGATTCGCAATGATGGCGACGTCCATCCTGGTGAACTTGTTCTTATTGATGCAGGTGTTGAAGTCGAATCTTTCTACACCGCAGATATCACGCGCACGTTGCCAGTATCTGGAAAATTCACTCCAGCGCAGCGTTCGCTGTACATGCTCGTATATGAAGCACAACTCGCTGGCTTTGCTGCTATCAAGCCTGGTGTGAAATTTTCTGAGATCAACGCTGCATGCCAAGCGGTTCTTGCCCAAGGTTTGGCAGATATGGGTGTCTTAACAGTCTCTGCTGAAGAATCATTGAAGCCTGAAGTTGGGCTACACCGCCGCTGGACTTTGCATGGAGTAAGCCATCACCTTGGCATCGATGTTCATGACTGCGCCCATGCACGTAAAGAGAATTACCTCGATAAAGAGCTTGAGGTCGGAATGGTTCTCACGGTAGAACCTGGTCTCTATATCCAACCTGATGATGAACTCTTCGCGCCTGAATATCGTGGAATTGGTATCCGTATTGAAGATGACATCGTTGTGACTGAAGATGGTTGCCGCAATTTATCAGAAAATATTCCGCGCCATCCCGATGCAATTGAAAAGTGGATGAAGTCAATTCTTCGTTAATTAACTAGCGATACACCACACCAAGCAGCCAGTAGTCCAAAGATGATGGATGCAAAGAAGTTGATAACTGCTGGGTTGTAGCGCTTGAGGCGAATTGCGAGATAGAGATCGAGCATAAAGGTCGACCAAGTAGTAAATGATCCAGCAAAACCAATGGCAATGAAGTCATGCCAATGATTGGCGCTAGCAAATGTTAATCCTATAAAGAACGAGCCAATCACATTTACCAAAAATGTTCCAACTGGATGCTCGGTGAATTTTTTAAAGTATTGATCTACTAAGAAACGTGCTGGTGCGCCGAGGGCTGAACCAAGTGCAACTAAGAGCGCAGTAGTCATCTCTGTGGAATCCATTTGCGAGAAAGAGGAAGTGAAATTGCAACCGCTGCAAAGCTCAAAATTAAATTAAGCGCGAGGTAGATAAACCCACCTTCATCTGGAACAACAGCTTCGTAGGTAATGGCTGAGAAAGTTCCGAGGCCACCGCAGAAACCAGGGAGTAAAAAGTAGCGAAGCGAGGTAATTCCACGACGCTCCATTAAGACCAATATATGCGCAGCAAAAGCAGATGCGAGGATATTTGCCGCAAGGTTTCCTTGTGCATTACTTGGCAGAATTACTCCGAGGAAATAGCGAAAGAGGGAGCCAATGACTCCCCCAGCGCTTACCAGCAGTACCGGTTTCAGAATATCGCCTTCTTCTTTGATGCCTTAAAGACGGTTGTAATCACGCTGATGATCAGTGAGGCAAAGAGGGCTGACCAAAATCCTGTGACATCGAGCTTCTCAGACCAATGCGCAGTCAATGACAACATCGCAGCGTTGACTACAAAGATGAAGAGTCCGAAGGTCACAATTGATACTGGAAAGGTGAGGACCTTAATGAGTGAACCAAAGATTGAGTTAATTAGCCCAAAGAGCAGCGCGACCCAGAGATACGTTGTAAATCCGCCATTTACTGTAATTCCAGGAACGGCGAGCGTTGCTATCCACATCGCAAAGGCGAGTACTGCCCAACGCATGATTAAGTTCATGAGTGGAGTTTAGCGTTCTCAGCATCAATCCAATCTGTTATCTCTCTCAAAATTTCTTTTTCCGGTCTGCTTATCTCGACCACAATTCCAGGCTCATCAGGTTCTAACTCCTCTAAAGTGCTCAACTGTGAGTTAAGGAGGGTGGACGGCATAAAATGCCCACTTCTCTTCGATAAACGAGATTGAAGAAGTCCTTCGTTACCATGGAGATGCACAAATACAGTGCTTGGAGCCGCTTTAAGGATTGTTGATCTGTAGC